>Ga0115011_10000132_pt1 | contig 70358 bp, 39 predicted proteins | sample TroAtlMetagenome_2_FD_88705 | JGI IMG/M metagenome (GOLD analysis project Ga0115011, IMG submission 88705) | Marine eukaryotic phytoplankton communities from Atlantic Ocean - Tropical Atlantic ANT8 Metagenome | ecosystem: Environmental > Aquatic > Marine > Oceanic | place: Tropical Atlantic... | reverse complement strand
TGAAGCACTTGGGGCAGTACGGTGAGCACGGAGTGGCCAAGCGTGCGGGGGTCGACAAAGGAGACGTCTTAGTGCTTTGCGATCGGCATAGCGAAGATTGGACCATAACGCAACTGCTAGGGTATTTATCAACCAAATATAAAACAGGAGATTTGGTGGAAATGGAATTTTTGCGGGGGTCGCAGCGCATTAAAGCAAGGATTCTCCAGCAATAAGTGCTTCGATTGTCGGCGTCGACTATCCTCGGGAACGACGAGCGCCGCCTGAATTTCGATTGGGGCGGGATGCCCCCCCTCCGCTGCGGCGATTACCACCTCCGCCTCCACGAGACTGACTTCCCCCATCACGACGGGAGCGGGATGCTCCACCCCCACTGCGGCGTTTGCCACCTCCGCCTCCGCGAGACTCACTTCCCCCTTCACGACGTGGGCGTGATGCTCCACCTCCGCTGTGACGGTTGCCCCCTGCGCGAGAATCGCTCCCACCCTCGCGTCGACGACCTCGGGAATCGCCGTCACGACGTCCTCGAGACCCACTTCGATCGCCATCCCGGCGTCGGCCGCGATCTCCATCTCGTCCACCTCGGTGATTGCGATCGCCGTATCTGTTGGGTCGTGCCGGGGGTTCTTCCAACCCCTTAACACCCTCAGCAACGTGACCTTTGTCCGTTTTAACCCGTTTAAAGGAAACTCGTTGGCCTTCACCCAGTGAATCGAATCGCCAACGCCCAAAGACATTACTCATATGGAAATAGAGCTCTTTGCCAGATTTCGTTTTAATAAAACCGAATCCCTTATCCGACAGCTTGACGATAACACCTTCAGAAATTCTCGCCCGTCTAGGAGTCGGGCGAACTTTCATTTTTCTCGGGCCTTCGGATTTAACTCCCGTCGGTGGATTCTCTGATTTGCGAAGGGAACGCTTTTCCGGAGCTTCAGGTTTGTTCTTTTGACCTTCGGTCATTGGGATCTCCAGGAGTTCCGACAATTCGTCCGTTGGTTCTGGTTCAACGATCTCGTCAAGGCGAGTGTCTTCGGTCATTAGGATCTCCATGGGTTCCGATAATTCGTCCGTTGGTTTTGGTACAACGATCTCGTCAAGGTGAGTGCCTTCGGTTATAGCTTTGTGTTCCACCGTAACACTATCTGTTTCGGCGTTTGGTTCCTCTTCCATCGATGATTTCTCTTTAACGAGCAAATCTTCACTTTGGATTTTAGGGGCATGATATGAATCTCCACGGTTTTCCATGACCTCAATGGGAAGCCCAATTAGCGTTTCAATCTCAGTCAGAGTTCCTTTTTCATGGGTTGCACAGAATGAGACAGCGACACCCTTGGCACCTGCACGACCAGTGCGGCCAATTCGGTGTATGTAATCTTCGATATCAAATGGCAGGTCGTAATTGAAGACGTGAGTGATACCATCGATGTCGATTCCACGGGAGGCAACGTCTGTGGCGACTAGAATCTGAATATTTTCTTTGCGGAACTTGTTCATGATGCGTTCTCGCTGGGTCTGGCGTTTGTTGCCATGGATAGTATCTGTTTTAAACCCTTTTTTATTGAGCCACGTGGTCAGTTTGTCCGCCGTATGCTTTTTGTTGACGAACACCATCGTTTGGCCGGGAGATAGTTCGTGGAACAATCGAAGGAGGAGAGGCCGCTTCTTCGCATTCTCGACATGACAGAGGTACTGAGCGACTGTCTCCACAGCCGGATATTCCGGTGCAATGTCGACTCGGACAGGATTCTTCAGCAAGCTACCTGCCAATTTAGCCACCTTGTCGTCGATCGTTGCTGAAAAGAACAGTGAGTGTCTTTTGTCTGGCAGTTCTGCCATGATTCGTTCGAGATCCGGTTGGAATCCCATGTCGAGCATTCGATCGGCTTCGTCGAGGACGAAATAATCAAGTTCGCTTAAGCCTAATGCCCCTTGCTGGAGTAAATCGATAAGGCGGCCTGGTGTAGCGATGACGATATGAGACCCTCGCTTCATCGCCTTGATTTGTCGGACTTCAGAGACTCCACCATAAATCAATGTGTGTCGGAGGAATAGATTTGCGCCGTAGTTGTCGAAGCTTTCTCCAATCTGGATCACAAGCTCACGGGTTGGGGCAAGGATCAATGCTTTGGGAAGAAAGGGGACCGCTTTGCGATTTGTTTTTCCTAACCCATTTAGAATAGGTAAGGCAAAGGCAGCCGTTTTGCCGGTGCCTGTTTGTGCACAACCCAGAATGTCCCGGCCTTCGAGAGCTGGTGGAATGGCCTGAACTTGAATCGGTGTAGGCTCGACATAGTTGGCATCGGCTAACGCACGCTGCAACTGGTCGATCAGATTGATATCTTGGAAGTCCATAGAAGTTCTAAACGAGGGCGAAAGCATTCTACACGAGACGGAAAGTCTTCCTGACTATAGACACCCTTGCTGTGATCGAATAGAGCAAACCCTAAAAGGCTCCTGAGTGATTACTCAATGATTTGAAGCCACCATGGACGCTGTCCGGTGTCAACAGTTCCTTTGCGTGAGAGCACGCCAGTCCGTCCGTTTCGACTGAAGATTGCAATTGTTCCGGAATCCTGACCGCCGGCATACAACCACTTCCCACACGAGCTAATCACAAAACTACGGGGGTTTGGGTCTGTAGCGTAAAATCCAACCTGGGATAGAGTTCCGGAGCGTTGATTGATTTTAAATGCGGCAATACTGTTGTGCCCGCGATTCGCGACGTACACAAACCGGCCGTCATCAGATAACGTCATTCTGGCTGTCGCACCTTTGCCTGCCGGCCAATCGGCGGGGACAGATGAAAGTATCTGCTTTGTGGTTAACAAGCCGTTCGGTCTGATTTCATAAAAAACGACCTTGTTACCCTGCTCGTAATCGCCATAAAGCCAAGGCTTCTTGGGGTGGGTAGCGAGATGCCGAGGCCCTGTTGATTCAGCTGAGATAAGTGATCCGTTCTCAAGAACTGTTAGTTGACCGGTCTTGTCGTCAAATTTAAATTGGACAATGAGATTCGGGCCGGTGTGCGGGATATATACAAACCGATTATCGTTGGTTGCAGCGACACCATGAGCGTTTAACTCGGTCTCCCCAAAGAAGGCTGCTGCTTGAGTCAGCACTCCCGCCTTATCGACGGCGTGAACGGAAACACGTCCCGTATGATAATACGCAGTGATTAACCACTGACCTGAATGGTCCTGCCAGTGATAGGCTGGGTCGCGATCAGCTTTAATCGTACTCAGGTGCTTTAAGCCACTGGTTTCATGATCAATGGCATAGGATGCCAGCCCACCATAATTTCTCAACGATACAAAAAGGGTATTCCCGTCCTGAGATACCGACATGGGACCAGGATCGGATTCTGTCTTGTGATCGCGAATATGGGTAAGTTCTCCGGTACGAGAATCTATTTCAAAGACTGACAGGTGTTCTTCATCTGGGAGGGAGACGAGTAGGAATGGTTTTGCAAACAGGGAGTTACTATAGAGCACTGCCAATATACAGAAGAGTATTCGATTAAACACACTGTTGTCCTTCGCGAAAATCTATGGCAATTGGTGGGGGCTAGGTTAGCTAAGAATGTCGTGAACTACTTCACCATGTACATCAGTTAAGCGGAAATCCCGTCCCGCATACCGATAGGTTAACCTGGTGTGATCTAATCCGAGTTGATGTAGTAAAGTGGCGTGCAGGTCATGGAAGTGAACTTTGTCCTCCACAGCGTAATAGCCATATTCGTCGGTCGCACCATATTGGATGCCGGGCTTCATGCCTCCGCCTGCAAAGAACATGGTACAGGCATGAGGATTGTGATCACGTCCGTCACGCCCGCCCTGCGAAACAGGGGTTCGGCCAAATTCCCCGCCCCACCAGAGGATAGTGTCTTCCAGCAGGCCTCGTTGTTTTAGATCCGTTAGTAAGGCAGAGATAGGCTGATCGACTTCCCTTGCGTTGCTGCGATGGGCGCTTTCCAAAGCGCCGTGTTGATCCCATTTATAGCTGTGAGAGAGTTGAATGAAACGGACTCCGGCTTCCGCAAAACGGCGAGCCATTAAGCACTGAAGCCCAAAATCTTTCGTAGGGCCGTTGTGAATCCCATACATGTCAAGCGTTTCAGCCGTCTCCGTGGAAATGTCCTGTAGTTGCGGAGCTTGTGTCTGAAGGCGGAAAGCAAGTTCAAATGATTTGATCCGCGATTCTAACTCAGTATCTGGTCCCGTGGACTCGAGGTGTTTTGTGTTGATGTTTCTCAGCATCTTTTGTTCGAGTTGCTGGATAGCTGTTGGTGTAGAGCCTTTGATAAATGGAATCTTGGCGTTTTCACTCGCAGTGCCTGCGTTGCCAATTGGTGTGCCCTGATATAACGCTGGCAGAAAGGCGCTACCCCAGTTGTTCGCACCGCCATGGGTAAGCGATGGACAGACCGTTAGGTAACAGGGAAGATTCTGATTCTCGTTGCCAAGACCATAGCCTAGCCAGCTACCCATGCTTGGACGGATAAATGTGTCACTTCCCGTGTGTAGTTCCAGCAGGGCTGCACCGTGTCGCGAGTTAGATCCGTGGACCGATTTTACAAATGTCAGCTCATCCACGTGCTTGGCGATGTGTGGAAAAATTTCACTGACCCACATCCCGGACTCACCATACTGCTTAAACCTGAATGGGGACTTAAGTAGGTTGCCTGTCGCTGCTGATACAACGCGAGGTTTGGCAAAGGGAACGGGTTTGTTATCGTCTTTGGCAAGCTGAGGTTTGTAGTCAAAGGTGTCGACTTGACTTGGGCCACCATGCATAAACAGAAAGATGATTCGCTTGGCCTTTGCCGGAAAGTGGGTCTGACGGGCGATTAGATTAGGTTCTTCCGCCTTCGCGCTTTGATCCATCAGTCCGGCAAGCGCCATGGATCCAAATCCGACCGCCGTACTCTTTAATAATTGCCTTCGTGTTTGCATAAGACTACTTTTTAACTGTCGCCGAAATCTATTCGACGTAAAAGAACTCGTTGGTGGAAAGTAAAACGCGACAAAAACTCTGCCAGGCCGCTAGCTCGGCCTCTTCTAGGGCAATCCCGGCACTGGATGCAGCCCCACTAACTTGCTGTGTGTACGCTTGTGCATCCACAATTTCCCGCTCATTGGGGGGCCGCCCCATGATTACGGAGTAAGCGCGCTCAATTCGTTCGCTAGTATTTATGGCGATAAGGCTTGAAGCTAACGCCAAGGTGGAAGCATCAACTAGTGAACTGTTCATCATGAAAAGAGCCTGGGGTGCGACTGTTGTTGTGTTTCGGTCGCCATTGGACACTGCGGGGTCAGGGAAATCCAAGGCCTGTAAAACTTCGTAGACTGAACTTCGCACCACCGGTAAATAAACGCTGCGACGGTGGTTGTCGAACTCGTCCGTGATGTTCGTGTTAGACCCGGTGACATAGGCCCGATTCTTTACCTTCAACAGTGTCCCCCCCATGCTTGTATCCAGCCCGGGACCGAGGGCTATTACGCTATCACGTACTTCTTCCCCCGTTAGACGACGGCGATTAAAACGCCATAAGAGCTTGTTTTCAGGGTCCGTGATATTCCCCCGCTCACTATAAGTGGTGCTCATTTGGTAGCTGGCAGAGAGCATGATCTGACGATGTAATTCCTTTAAGGAGCCACCGTTTTCCGCTAGTTCCAGTGCCAGATAGTCGAGCAACTCAGGGTGAGTTGGCTGTTCCCCGAGTGTGCCGAAATTGTCGACGCTGGAAACGATCCCCGTTCCGAAATGCCAACGCCAAACGCGGTTGACCATGACTCGGTTTACTAAAGGATGTTTGGGTTGAGACAGCCAGTTTGCAAGTTCCAGACGCCCGCTTTGACTGCCGGTAATCGGCTCCTGTTCTGAGCCTTCAATGATCTGTAACATTCGCCGTGGTACGGTCCGGCCTAAAGTAATGTGACTGCCGCGGAGATGTATCTTGATGTTTTCGGGAGTGCCTTCGGTAACACCCATGGCGATTTCGAAGACGGGCTTTTGTGATTCTAATTCATTGATCTTAGTGGCAATTGCCTGTCGTTGTTCAAGTTGGTGTTCGGGATAAGCGGTAGAAGGAATTGGATTGGGCGTCGCTGTAGGGAATGCACTCTTAGAGATCTCATCAAAGATCTCTTTGTAAACGACCTTCACCTCGTCTCCAAGGTTGTTGTTGGCATGATGACTATCCACGATTAATCGGCGATACAAAATTGCAACATCTTCGATCGAAGCTGGCGGCGCCTCGGCAAATAACGCTTTTAGTACGGGAGGGGCTTTAGTACCGAGTCCCTGGTCCGTTTTCAATTCATCAAGTAACGTCTTAGACTTCGTAGTAAAATCTGCATCTTCCAGGTTGGCAAATGCCAACCATGTTTCAAGAAACGGATTGGTCTGTAATTTTGCTTCGGTGAGGCTGCCAAAATACCATAGCCAGGAACTGAGGAATGCGGGGTTGACGTGATGTTCGCGTCCGGCCGTGGTTAAGCTTGGCGGGGCCGGTGTTTCGAACGGCCAGGCATCCGTTTCGGCCTGAAGGATTAAAGCGAGCTTGTCAATGTGCGGGTAAACCTTGGGTGAATCGAGCTTGAGTACATGTTGCCCCTCTGTTAGTTCCAATTCAACTTCCGCGACCCATGTTTGCGTGTCCGGGAACCATGATCCGGTGACCTTGCCGAGAATGTTATCGGCGATCATTTGGTCGTCAAGCTTGACACCAATAGATCGGGAGTCCAACGCAGCATAGCGAATTTCCAGAGTGTACGTCCCAGGTGTGTCAACAATGATATCAAAATCTGCATAACCGCCGTCGCCTCCGCTTCCGACAATTCCAATCTCTTTGCCGTAGCTTGCCGATAGGATGCTCAAAGTCGTGCGATGAGCAGCCTCCGCTTCCATGGCCAGGTAGCCATTCGTAAACGTGAAGGGGGTGTCCTGTTTTGTTTGGAAGGTGATTTCACCTGCGGCAATCGCTTCATCGAGATTGCCGACAGCACGTGCAGCGAGAAGGTAGCGATCTGCTCGATGCTGTAGTTCCTTGTTGACTATTTCTACTATGCCGCTGTTAAGTTTGTTTTGTTCGGCTCTGGCTGCAGCGATTTCATCGGACAATTGTTTCAATTCGGCACTGGCAGTCGGGGAAAGAAGTGGTTGTTCATACCAGTCAGCAACGACATTGTAATTTTCCATTGACTTCGTGCTTTTGAAGATACCGGCAAGTGAATAGTAGTCTGCTGTGGGAATGGGGTCGAATTTGTGATCATGGCAGCGTGCACAGCCTATGGTTAAGCCCATGAACGCCTGCCCCAACGTATTGACCTGCTCATCAATAATGTCCATTTGCATTTTGACAGGGTCATCTTCGGCCAGCATTTTAGGGCCGATCGCTAGAAAGCCGGTTGCCCGTCTCCGATCTTCAGCTGCGAGTTTGTCCGACAGTGGAGGCATGAGGTCGCCAGCAATTTGCTCTTTGACAAATTCACCGTAGGACTTGTCTTGATTCATCGACCGAATAACATAGTCCCGATATTGATAAGCAAACTCATAGGATAGATTTTCGTCCAGACCGTTGGAGTCCGCATAGCGAGCGACGTCCAGCCAATGACGCCCCCATCGTTCACCGTATCTAGGTGAGCCCAATAGTCGATCAATTAAATTGCTATAGGCATCGGGGTTATCGTCACTAACGAATGTGGATATCTCCTCTGGAGTCGGGGGTAGTCCCGTCAGATCAAAAGTGGCTCGGCGAATTAATGTTCGTTTATTGGTTTTGTTGGCCGGAATTAAATTGGCTTCTTCTAGTTTCTCCAGAATAAAGTAGTCGATAGGAGTTTGTGCCCACTGGTTGTTTTTTACCCTCGGTAATGAAGGTCTCGCGGGTGCCTGGAAGGCCCAGTAAGCTTTTTGTTCGTCGGTGAATTTCGCCGTTAGTTCATCGGAGCTTTGTCCAATATTGGCCATGATGCCGGACTCTTCCTTGGGCCATGGTAAACCCATCTCAACCCAGCGCGTGAGGTCAACAACTTGTGTGCTGGAGAGCTTTTCTTTTGGCGGCATTTTTAGAAATTCATCATGCTTGATAGCGCTGATAAGCAGGCTCTCTTTAGGTTTTCCTGGCTTGGCTGCTGGTCCAAATTCACCGCCAGTCAAAAAGGCGTCCCGAAACTCGACACTGAAGCGGCTTTCAGGTTCTTCACCGGAGTGGCAATCCTGGCAGTGAGTCACTAGTACAGGTCTTATCTTGGTTTCGAAAAACGCAATGTCTTCCGCGCTAAACTGTTCTTCACCTATCGCCGTCGCTGTAGCAACGAAGAAGCACGTCAATGCAAAAAATTTGTGAGTCATGCAACTCATTATAGTCGACAGGTACATTCAATTCGCCCTCAATTTGAGGTGCTCGTACCTGGTAACGAATCTGATGTACTCTTAGACGTCAGAGAAAAGAATGAATCCGAACTTCGCAGAGCTATTTACGAGCCGGGATGAGCGTGTAGAACCCGATCATCATTTCTTCCCACGTCTGGTCACCCCAGGTTACCCATTTGTTGGGTTCTGGATTAGCAGGGTTTTCAGCCGAGTTGTCGAAATGTGCGGTGCATTCAATCACAGTGCCTTTGGGGAGATAGACGGGGTCTGCAAACCGATATTCATGCTGCCAATTGAAATCATAGAAAGGCACGCTCAAAAGAGTGCGTTCTCCACCATCAGGGAATTTTGCCAGATATTTGAATTCCTTACCTCGCACGTGCATGTGTGGCATCACAGCTAGCAATTCGGAGTCGGCGTTAATCGTCCGTGTCGCAACCACTTTGTGACGAGAGGTATTCGGAGGGATGCGAAAGTTGAAACTCAGGGCTGCATCCTGACGTGCGACGTGCTTGGGAGGGGACTTGCAGAATTTTACAGCAAACTCACTGCAATCTAATTCCTCTTTGCCTGTGGGTGTATAGTGCAGTTGCCAAACCAGTTCGTGGCCGGCAGGAAGCTTGATCCCCACTCCTTCGGGGAACATGGTTGGTTCTTCTCCCGGGGCAAAGCCGCCGAGACTCTCCAGACGGCGCGTCTGTTTACTACCCTTTGGGCGATGGTATACGATGATGTGGTGTACCGCCTTCCAGTTGCCCGGCCGAGCCTCTGCGGACTGAATCCAAACGTCTTCTTTGAAATCCGTTGGGGTGACGAAGTATTGATAAGCGACGGTGCCATTTGCCTGAACTTTGTAGGTTAGTGGCATCTTGAATACCCGGTCAGGCTCCCCAATTTGCCAACCATCAGAATATGATGGATTCGCTGGTATCCTGTCCTCATCCCCTTTTGGCATCCCGGCATCAATCCAGGAAGTCAGTAGACTGATTTCTTGAGGACTCATATGTAAATCGTTCTCGAATTTTCCAAAACGTGGGTCAGCATTCCAGGGCGGCATCCGGCGTGTGCGAACGGTTTCCTTTATCATTTGCGACCAGTTGCGGGCGTCTTCATAACTCAGTAGCGAAAATGGAGCAGCGGTGTTATCACGATGGCATTTTTGGCAACGTGTTTGAATGAGCTTCGCAATATGGCTTGCATAGGTAACCTTGCTTGTGTTTTCTGTCGATGACTTACGTGTAATAAGACAGCCCTCAGGTTCAGTAACGGCAATCGTTGGGGCTTCATCAGCGATCAGTTGTTTTAACGCCTCTTCCAGATCGGCTCGTCGTGCCTCGGCACGCTTGAATCTATAGCCGATACGGTCATCGATACGACCGACGTAACGAATGTTTCGACGACGGTCGAGGATGAAAGCCTCCGGAGTCCGAGTCGCTCCGAAAATGTCTAATGCAACCTGTTCTTTATCAATTAGAACAGGTAGTCGCAGTTTGTAATTAAGGGCATGTTTTTTGATTTCTTCCGGAGTGTCAGATAGATTCGAATTGATCACAGCAAATTTCACCCTTTGTTTGGTGTATTTCTGACTCAACGAATTTAGTTGGGGAATATAACTGTTGCCAATGGGGCATTCGGTCCCCAGAAAGATGATTACAAGAAAGTCGACATCTGGATAATCAGCCAGTGCGATTTCCCGCCCCGTGATCGAAGGCAGTACAAAGTTAGGGATTTGACGCCCAAGCAGATCAGTTCGGGATGAGTCCTCTGCTTGAATCGAGGTAAGGGAGAAAAAGGGAATAATTACCAAGGAAGCAATAAGTGACTTCATGATTGAAACTTTCGGTGGCTGGGGGGGATGGGAACCTTGCGAACGATCACTTCACGCGTGTTAGCCTGGATTGGTGATCGATCTTCATCTTCACTCCGTCCCCGTCTAGAGTGGCTTCCCATGTCTCATGGTTGTTAATGGTCATTTGGAAGTCGTGACGCTTAAAAGCGGATTCAAACTCTCCCTGCAGGCCCATATCCTTTAAGGATTTATACAGGCGTTGTTCAGATCGTTGCAAGGCCTTCTGGGTGTGGTAAACCGTCATCAACAGATCCCGAACTTTGAGTGTAGAGTCGGTTGGCGGTTGCCCATTAAATTGTTTTGATTTTGTGAACCAGACATATCCCCAGCGTTCCGGCCGATGCATATCAATAATGCCTTGAGGAGACCAAACCCAGTTGTCCTCACGCTCCCCTTTGATTTTCTGGTATTTGCCGTCGACGATTTGATGCCTCCACTCCACACGTGAAAAGTTCATACGCCAGTGGTCCCCCTCTTTTGGTGGAGATGATTTGTAGGCATATTCTCCTAGCACCTTCCATGGAATAGCCACTTCAACGCTCCAGAATCGGTCGGTATCAGAGGGATCGTTTAGAGTGCCGTTAATATGAACGGCGGTCATTAAACCAGGGATTTCCCAACTGTTATCAGCTGGTCCGCCATCTTTATAAGGTTTTCGCAAAAATAGATCCCACCCGGTATTCAGGGCATTCATTTCAAATTCGTAGTACTCGTGATTGTCACCATCAGGGTCGATAAAGATTTCGATGTCGTTGTCATGAAAAATCACACTGTCGTGTTTAGTAAGTGTTCCCCAAACGTGAGGCTCTTCCATAAGGCAGCCAAAATAAAGATATTGACTATCCCAGAGTAACTTAAATCGAGTATCAAACCGAGGTTTTGGCTTTGCCTCACCTTCGATGTCTGAATGCGGCTCTGACCAGCGTGCATTTTTCCAGGCCCGGTCATCAAGCTTGCCGTCAATTTTGATCCGTCCGGCTGTTTTTGTAGCGACATAGTTTAGCGGTGTAATCTTACGCATCTTCTCCCAGTCTTCTCTTGTGTCGGCTCCTAAGAATGGCGTCGCAAGGAAGTTGAGTGAAAGAGAGAAGACGAGGATAGCTGAACGTGTGAGCATTAATAGTCCTGTCAAAGCTGAGGTTATGACTGCGGAATGTCGATTTCAATTTCTGCGCTGAAGACAGCCTTCGGGTCGTGTCGTTCCTGAAAGGTCTTTTGAATGATGTCAGTATTTCTGGCAACCTTATCCTTGAAAAGAATCTCACCTTCATAGATGACGGTGATCTTTTCGTCGAAATTGATCATGTCGTCGTTGACTCGAATGAGGACCTGAGCAACATCACTATGTTCAATGGTGAATGTTTGTCCTTCACGTTGGACTCGAATCAATGTTCTGGCTTTAGCGTGTTCTTTATTTACCGCCAGCCAATAGAAACGTTGGTGGGTTACATCGTCTTGTCTCCAAACGACGAGCTCCGGTGTGCTACTGCGAGTATGTTTTGCCATCCATGGAACGGCAACTCGATCTTCTAAATTCATCCAGTGCCCCTTCCCTTCGTGCAGTTGGACGAAGTTGATATAACCACCGGGGTCTTTTTCATGGAGTTCGCCGAGCATTGTTTTCCACTCAGCGGCCTTCTTATTGCGGTTATATGCTCCATCGAGAGCTCCCATGTGAAGCGTGAATGGCAGGTTTCGCAGTCCATCAGGCCGAGTTTCATTTGGATGGCCCGCCATCATGGCTGCTGCGGCGAGACGGTCAGCAAGTCGCGGTGCCAGTTGGTACACGCCATCGCCACCGGCTGAATATCCCATGATATATACGCGATTGGGATTAACGTCTTCGAAGAGTACCATGTTCTCAATAATACGTTGGAAGAAGCTGTCGATATGTCCCTGATGCCAGAGGTTCCAGGTGTTCGTAGGTGCCCGGGGCACGAAATAAACACCTTCCTTGGGCGTGTAAAGCCGTTTTTGATTTTCGTATTGCCCATCGTTTACTGCTGCCGGAGCTCCTCCTCCACCGTGCATTGAAATAAACAGACTACGTCCCTCGGCGGGTTTCTCTCCGTTGACTTTGTACCAGAACGGCATGGACAGTTCGCCGATCTTAAGCACTCTGCTTTCATGCTCTTTGCTTCGTGCCGCTACTTCAGTCTTACTGTAGTTGTCCCACAACATATTTGTATAGTCTCTGGCAGCTTTGGTTGTCAGCGGGACGGCTGTGGTGAGTGACTCTGTCGTGAAGCAATTGCCCTCAGCGGCGGGCGGATCCTCCGTGGCTACAGGAGAGATATTGAAAGTTATTAGTTGATCGTTGCCTTCCGCTTTTACTTTTGTGCTCGTGTTTTCACCGAGCTTAACCTTGTAAACCTCGCCAACTTTCAAGGGCACGCTGATGTGGTCATTGCGGTCAAAGCTTTCATCATTGGTATGACCACTGTAGATTTCCTCGCCAGCCAGATTCGTAATCGTAAGAGGGAGCCTGGTTCGCTCGTTGGATCCTTCATGAATGGCGACAAACATAACTCGTTCCACTCCTTCAGCAAGTTCTTCCTTCAGCCGTGTGTAGCGATCGGTCACATTCACAGCGTAGATATAACGAGCTTCCCAGTCCCAGACCATGGGGAAATGGATGGGAGTCTTCTTGTAGGAAGTCGCGTAGATCGCATGGATTGGATTGTCTCTCACCGCCGTCGCGGCCCTGGCTGCGAACCAGCCCTTGTTTAGATCTTTGCCGGTCGCTTCACAAGCGCCGGTAAAGTGCCAGCCGTCATCATAGACCTCCACCCAACTGTGATTTCCGGAACGATTGGACCAGAGCGGTGTACCAACAAAGCGTGCCGGTACCCCCACTGCCCTACAGGCGTCGATTAGAACGACACTTAACCCTGAACACGAGGCTAGGCCCTGCTCGATAGATTCACTTGGGCTTTGGTCTGCTCGCTTGCGTTTGGTGGAGTATTTGACATTCAGTTCTTTGAAGACATTGTTATTAAGAATGGCAGCAGCTTCACCAGGCGTTCGGGCATCTTTGACTAGCGCTCCAAACCGTTTGAAGAAATCGGAACGCCAGTCTTCTCTGGTTTCACTAATACTTGCGTACGGCAGAATGTCATTGAGAAATACTTCTTTGGGGATTTGTTTATGCCATGGACTGGCTTCCCATGCCTGGTATGCGAGTTCAACATTTTTTAAGAGGAAATCGGACTTTAGTGTGGTCAGGTCTCGACTTGGCATATATCGAATTAGGAACTCCATGCCGTCGCGTTGTGACTTGGGAACTTTCTTCAGAGCTATTTCCATCTCCGCACGATTACCGTTTGCGCGCTGGAGTGAAGACTCTAAGAGATCGTCAGCCTGAACGGATGCGGCAAAATAGACCAAAGCCAGTGTCAGTAGGTATCGCATTATTGCATATCCGGTGAATAAAGGTGTGTTGTCATAATTATAGGAGAAAGCATTGGGTTCTCCTACCGGACAGTGAACTTCGTCGTCCGTGACTAGGGTTAACTATTTTGTTCTAAAAGCGCGGGAATTTACGACACCCAATAGAAGACTTTGAAAGCCGTTACCTGCTTTGCGATTCTCTTCAACCAGCAAATTTAGTTCGGCGATTTCAGCATAGGTCGGCTGGCGACCAGTCGCGTATTCGGTGATTTTCCTGGCCAGACATAGTGAGAACATGTCGATGTTGTTCAAAACATACCGTTTAAGGTCGTGAATGTTGGTGAATCTGGTTCCATCCTTGTACGTACCGATGGGATCGATCAACGGACCTTCCGCAACAACCGGTTTTCCTTCTTTGTCTTGGGTCAAGATGGAATAGTGGCTTCGATAACGCCCAACGGGATCGAAGTTCTCAAGCACAAAACCAATAGGATCGATACTGCGGTGGCATGAGGCACATGCTGAGTCTGCTCGATGGGCAGCGAGCACTTCCCGAATGGTTTTTGCATTAGCCGTATCGGGAGTAATTGCGGGGACATCGTCTGGCGGGTCAGGAGGAGCGTCACCAAGGATGTTCTCTAATACCCAAATGCCACGCGTGACAGGTAAGGTGTCAACTCCGTTGGCGGTTGCCATCATGACGCTCGCCTGCCCAAGCACTCCGCCATAAGGTGAATCATCAGGCAATTGGATCTGTTTAAAGTTGCCTTTTACATTAGAAATGCCATAGATCTTATTGGCTAAACGCTCGTTGGCGAACGTGAAATCGGCAGAGATGAAGGTTTCTACAGGCAGATTCTTATTGAGGATGTGTCGGAAAAAACGTTCCGATTCTGTTACCATTGCTTTGTGATCTGAGTCCTTAAAGTCACTGATGAGTCGTGCATCTGGCATGACATCATTCAGGTTCTGAATACCCAACCATTGGCCGACAAACAGCGAAACGAATTGGTCTGAGTCGGTGCTTGCAAGCAGTCGTTTAGCCTGAGCCGTCAATAGGTCAGGTTCCTTGAGTTTCCCCTCGGCTGCGAAACGGATCAACTCGCCGTCCGGGGGCGAATTCGTTAAGAAGAATGCCAGACGAGTCGCCAGATCATAAGGATCCAGTTCCCCTGGCTGGTGACCACGGTATAAGAATTGGGGGGACATGAGGGATGTCCGAACCGCTAAGTGAATACCTTTGAGGACACTACCGCTTTCCTTAATTTCCTTTGAGCTTATATGTTTAAGGTGCAGGATGTCCTGCTCGGTTGCTGGCCGGCGGAATAGCTTGGATAAATACCGCTGGAAGAATTCTTCCAGATCTTTATTTAAGCTCGCCTTATCAATAGCATCAGGTTCGGCGAGTTTCCCAAGAAACTCTTTTGTTCGTGTCTGTTGGGAAATTTGTTCAGGAGTCTGGATGACTTTCAGAGGCCCTTCGATGGTCACGTTGTGTAATTTTAAGGCCGGCCCTTCCTCATAGAACTGGAACACCATGGTTTCACCATAGTTCCCAGGGTTACTGGCTAGTGTCTTTGCGAGCTTTGCAATTGCAGCATCGGACGTGTCGACGGTTGTGAGATCTAATGTGTCACTGTCCCGTACCGCCTTTACACGGGACCATCCCAGTCCCCCTCGACTGCCATTAGTTTGAGGTGATTTTTTCCAGCCGGCATAAAGTCGGAGATCTGTTTTGAACATCCGGTGTGTCAGTGCTTCCAACGTTTTTTTGTCTCCGGAGACAGGTCCGTTCGCGAAGTAGAAAACTGGGGTTTCCTGAGGGTAGAGTTCGGCGATGAATTCAAAATCTTGTGGCTCGTCTTTGCTGACGTCAAAAGTTGTCAGTAAACGTTGATTGAGTACCGGTTCGCTATCTTTTCCATTGAGACTTCTGGCGCGAACTTCCAACTTCATAGGCCCTTGGAAAGAGCCGAAGGCTTTGTTTTGAGAAAGTAGCTGTGAGGCACTAATTCGAATACGATAAGTACCCGCCTGCCGAGCCTCCCACTTTTCCGGCCAGGTGGTACTCCGAAATAGAACATTCCAGTCAAATGCTAAACGCATCGTGCCATCAATGATTGCGCCGGAAGAGTAACTGATGACCAAATCTTCGGCTGTTAATTCGGTGACGGTTTTGACAGGCAATTTTGCCGTTGGCGGGATAAGTCTGTCTGCAATTTCAATGGCACTGTTGAAGTAGGCCTCCATCAGGGGGGCGGATACGACTAATCCCCGTGCAGAATTGTCAAACCCATGCTCCACGCGATCTTCAGGAAAACTATTTGGTAATTGATAGTCGAAGCCGAAAAGAGAACGGATCGACGAAGTGTATTCAGCACGACTAAGACGCCGCAATAAAGTGCCGCCAAATCCTGTTTTTGCAATTAAACCGGAATGTAATTGCTGACTGGCAATTTGGCGTTGAACGCTGGTCGGTTGGTCAACATCTTTGGGGGGCATCTGGCCACTGCGGATGACTTTCAACGCGCGTTGTAGTCGCTTGGAATCAGCAAGCCCCAATTCGGCTTCTAACGCCAACTGATCAATGTCGTCAAAGGTAAGTCCGTTTGCAGCATCGGAGCCAGTATGGCAAGTCAGGCAGTAGGTATGGAAGAACCGGCGTGGTATTTCCACGGATGGTGCATCGTCTGCCAACAATGTTGAGTTGAGAAATGAACTGATGGCAAATAGTAATATGGCGAATGGATAGTGGCGCATGACGCTAATCGAATCTGTTGTTAGTCAGGCCTACAGCAAATGGTGATTTAAATTGTTGCTGGCATTTGAAAAGGTAGTTTCTTCGACGCCTAGTTGTTGCAGGATGGTGATGTAGAGGTCACCTAGTAAAGCCGAATCGTCTTTAGGATCAAAGGCCAGGTGCTGGCCGTGTTTGAGCCCTCCACCTGCAACTAATGTTGGCAAGTTGCGATTTGAGTGGCGACTTGAATCCCCCATACCCGTTCCCAATAACACTAAGGTGGAATCGAGTAACGGTTGGTTGTTAGCATCCGTTTTTTGCTGTAACTGCTCTAAGAACCTGGAGAATGAACGAATGTGTTCTAATTCTACGCGGACTAGATCCCGGATTTTATCCCCATCATTTCCATGGTGGCTAAGGGCATGATAGCCGGCTCGCAGAGTCTTTCCATCTAGTGTAAAGACCTGGCCTAAACCACCAATGTTCATGGTGATCACGCGAGAGGAATCTGTTTGCAGAGCTAATGCCATAAGGTCGTACATGACATTTTCACATTCCAGCATCAAGGTCGGTGCAATAGGGTCATACTCAGGCAATTCGTAATCTACCGTGGCTACAGGAGATGCCAGGTTTTCTCGTTGCTTGCTCACACGTTGCTCGACATCGCGGAGGGCACTGAAGTATTCTTCAAGTTTTTGCTGATCCTGCTTGCTGACACTACGTTTTAGTCGCTGGGCTTGTTCTCTTACACTATCAAGTGCGCTTTGTCCGGAGTTCAGCAGGTAATCAAGTCGCTGTCGGTCATCCGGTGATGAAAACAGCTTCTTGTACAAAACACTGGGACGCTCGATCATTGGTAAAGCAATCCCGGTCTTCGTAAAATTCATTGGTCGACTGACTTTGCCAGCACTAATTTGTAGCGATTCAAAGCGAGAGCTTTGGCAGATGCGAGGAGCAGCGATTTGATCCAAAGTGATTTGGCTGTTTTTTTGTCCGGCTAGAAAGGTGCTCCAGTTTCCGTGGCCGTTACCCGCTCGGTGGTCGAGTCCGGAGAAAACGGTAAAGTCATTCCGGAGGTGATCGATGGGTTCGAGTAGTTCGCTAGCTTTGTAATTACGTCCGCTGTTTGCCGGAAAGAAAGACTGTTGGTGGAAGCCCAGGTAGGTGCCAACACAGACGAGGCGTTGTGCGACAGGGGTCTTTGTTTCTTTCGCTCTGGTTTGCGTGGATTCCAGCATGGGCAACGCGAGCGAGACCCCGGCAGCCTGAAGGAAGTTACGACGTGACTTACGATTGTTTGGCATCACAATTGTTATAGAGTTTAGGGCCGTTTTGGTGGTAATATAGGTATAACTCTATTATCGGTAAAAACTGAGAGTACGTCTATCCGAAGAACGAGCAGATGTTGAATATCAATTCTCGAACCAAATTGAATCGTCGAGGCCTCATACAGGTCGGAACGGCTGGAATCGCCGGATTGTCGCTGTCAAGTTTGTTGGCAACCAAAGCGTCCGCCAGTCAGTCAGAATACGTCAAAGACAGAAGTGTTGTCGTTCTCAATCTTCAGGGGGGACCGACGCAGTTTGAAACCTTTGATCCGAAAATGGAAGCTCCGTCAGAAATACGCTCGATTTTTGGACAAATCCCCACTTCGCTTCCAGGTGTATTCTTTGGCGCTCAGTTTCCTCAAATCGCGAAGCATGCACACCGGATGACCGTGGTGCGTTCGTATCGTCATGGTATCTCCAGTCATGGTCCAGCTGCCTATCACGTGATGGCGGGGGGGAACGCCACCGGAGCACAGATGGGATCGGTTTACACGCGAGCTGGAGGACTTACTAATCCGTCAACGGGTATGCCCAGGAATATGGTCGTTACAGCAGAAGGTGTTGGTGAGGATTATAAGGGCGTTTATGCCTCTGTCGATCGTGTTTCGCAAACGGGTACACTGCCCGCTAGTTATAAACCCTTTAATCTTGGTGGCGGTGGTGAACTTGTCGATAACATGGAACTCTCTTTGGATCCGACTCGTCTTGACGATCGACGTGGTTTATTGAGCGAACTTGATAGTCTCCAACGCCGGGCGGATCAAGGTGGCCTACTGAAGAGTGCTGATAAGTTTCAGCAGCAGGCGTTCGATGTATTAATGAAGGGCGTTTCAAAAGCATTTGACCTGCAGCAGGAAGATCCCGATTTACTTGCCCGTTATGACACAGCTGCTTTTGCGTCCAAACCGGAGGTGATGGCTCGAAATGAATATGCAAAGCAATTTACTCCGATTGCTTTGGGTAAACAAATGTTGATGGCTCGCCGTCTCTGCGAAGCCGGCTGCGGTTTTGTAACCGTTTGTTGTGGTGGCTGGGATATGCACGGTGGTGGAAAAGAATTCACGATGGTGGACGGGCTTAATACCCTGACACCTGCTGTTGACCGCGCTGTATCGGCGTTTATTGAAGATGTTCATCAACGAGGTCTGCAGGATAAGATCTTACTGGTTATCACCGGAGAATTTGGGCGCACGCCCCGGATTAATAAGAATGGGGGGCGCGATCATTGGGGTAACCTTTGCCCGATCGTGTTTGTCGGTGGTGGGCTTCCAATGGGGCAAGTGATTGGGCAGTCCGACAAACAGGGCGGAGAGCCTGCTTCAGATCCGATCTCCAGTTCCAACGTGCTGGCAACGATTATGCATTACCTCTTTGATGTAGGTGAGTTGAGAGTCCAGACGGGCATTCCGAAGGAAGTTGAATCATTGATCGTCGATGGCTCACCTATTTCTCAATTGATCGGGTAGGCTTTTTCGTTTTCGTGGTCCCCGGTCTTTTGAGTGGTTTGACTCACGCTTGTGATTTAGAATTGCTGGAAATTGAACGAAGAAGTGATGGAGACCTGAGAGTGGCTATGAAAACAAAACTCGCTTTGGTGACACTTTTCACGCTGTTGGTTGGTGACGCTTGTGTTGCTAAACACGTATTGATTGTGGTCGGGCCGGATAGTCACGGCCCGGGTTCCCATGAGCCCATTGCCGGAGCTCGGTTGCTTGCACACGGTATTGAAAATCTTCAGGACCCGCCGGGGCATACTGCCGAGGTGGTTGATAAGTGGCCTTCAAAACTGCAACAGAATAAAGCAGGAACGATCGTGTTTCTGGGTGATACCTTTCCTCCTAACCGCTTCGAAGACGCGGCTCGAAACCTGGCGGATTTGCACAAGATGATGAATCGAGGGTGTGGGATTGTATGCATTCATTACGCTACAGGACTCAAGAAAGAAGATGTCAGTGCGACTGGTGAGCACCCTCTTTTGGGATGGATGGGCGGCTATTTTGCGAATCCCGGTAGTATTCATCACGTTTCCTATGCCAGGGTTTTTGATAAGGCGAAAATCACGCCGGGTAAAACAGGACATCCAATCCTTCGAGGTTGGCAGGAATTTGTGATACGAGATGAACCATATGGTAATAACTACTTTGGCCCCCATGGAAATAAACCAGCCGCCAATGTGACGATCCTTGCCACATCATTGCAGCCACCAGAGTCCCCTAAAAGAGAAGCCGTTGCCTGGTGTGTCCAACGTGCCGATGAGGGACGCGGTTTTGGAATTGTAATGCCCCACTATTATAAAAATTGGGCCAATGACGACCTGCGAACTTTGGTGCTTAACGGGATTGTGTGGACGGCTGGTATTCCGGTTCCAAAAGAGGGAGTGCAAAGTGCGACCCCAAATCTAAAATCGTTCGGGCCTAAATCGGTAGAAGCCAAGTGAAAATTAATCAGTGATTTTGGAACGGTGTGCCTGAAGAGCTATGACTGGGATGACAAAGCAGTCTGGTTGCCTCGTATGGAACGACTTGCTAGAGAACTGATGCCACGATTAAATCCCCGATACACCGAGGCGGTTGCCGAGCAAGCGTTTTTAGATCGAGACTATTTGGTAGCCGGCGTAAGCAAAGGGGGGATTGCACCGTCGCCTGTTTTTTCTCCACCGAGAATCCAGGCAAGGTTAAGTGTTGCCAGCGTGGAGCCACCCTCCGGGCCACCTTCGAAATTTAGGTAAATGCTTCCTTCGGTCACCGTGCCGGGGCGACCTGCCGTCATTGCCGAATAGGCAAACGAACCGTCGAAGACACGGCGTTTGACTGGCCATGTGTTGCCCCCATCGAAACTCGCCCATACTGTGCCACGATTACGACCGCTGTCACTGTCGCAGTTGCTGTAAATTAGAATGTCGCGTCCCTTTACGGGTAATCGGGTGAGCCCGCCCATGCAGCCGTAGTTAGTATTTTGAGGGCCGTCAGGAAGTACTTTGACAAACTGAACGTCGCCCCATGTCTTGCCGCCGTCTTTACTGGTGGCACTCCACCGCCGCAGCGGGCTCGCTCCCTCGGGAGCCCAATGGCGTCTGGAATTATAATAGAGCGTCCCGTCTGAAAGCTCGACAATACATGCTTCTCCAAAACCAAATCCAGGGAATGGTTCGCTGACTTCCCATGTCTTTCCGCCGTCGTCGCTATAGATAGCGTTGGTGTAATGCTTAGGCCATAAGCTGCGATCGTTCTTGCCGGCGTAGCATCGGGATGGACGGATCAGTCGACCTGCATACTTGCTGTGCCGAAGGGTGATCCCGTTATCATTCATGTGTAAGTCAGGGCCGTTGCCAAGACTGTCTTTGCCAAAACTGACCTCGAGAGGCTGGAATCCAGCACCGTCGTCGTTACTTACATAAACGCTGATCTTGGCTGGGGGGTGATGCTCCTCCGTGAAGACAATGACTTGCCCAGTCTTGTCATTGACGGTTAATCCGCCACTTTGAAAACCAGGTTTTTGAATTTGTACGATGTCGCTCCATGTCTTACCGCCATCCAAACTGCGACGAGTTTTGAGAGAGCTAGTCCCCCAGGTTGCCACAATGGTTCCTTTCGGCGTGACGACAATGTTTGGAAATCGCTCACCCGCAAAAATCTGTTGGAGCTCTAATTTGGCATCACCCAAGTGAGAGTCGATTTTTCCCTCCAATTCGTCTTGGGCCACACCAAGCGTGGTGAACAAAATCAGTAAGGTTATGGTTTGAAAGACAGTAAGCAGAAGTTTCATGGAGGCGTTGACCCTATTTAAAGATGCCTTGTAGTTGGTCTTTTTGTCCCTCCAGTATATAGCTTTGCGAGACTATTTTCAGGGTATTACCGTAGGAACCGATTGATGATTGGCGATATAATAAATAGCTGGAGTAACGACAGGAATTACAGAGTAGAAGTAAGATGCATACGCATACAAAAGGTTTGACACGTCGCGAAGTGTTGCAGGTAGGATATTCCGGTGCACTTGGTCTGGGATTAACCTCACTGCTAAAACAACGCGCAGCGGCAGCAGATTCTGAGTCGGGAACGCTGCGACAGGCAAGTGGTAAGAAGATGATTCTTGTCTGGACAACCGGAGCGATGAGTCACCATGACACGTTGGATATGAAGCCCGATGCGCCCGCAGAAATTAGAGGGCAGTTTAATCCTATTCAAACGAAGATTCCCGGCTATCAAATGTGTGAGCACATGCCGGAACTAACGAAAATTGCGGACAAATTTTCTGTGGTTCGAAGCTTTACTCATAAAGATAATAATCACCTAATGTCGACCCATCATGTGCTGACTGGTCAGGTTCAGCCAGGAGCGTTTTTTGACAAGATCGCTTCTCGAACCGACTGGCCAAATTATTCCGGAGCCTATGATTACTTTAATCCCCGGAACGATGGGATTCCAAATGGCGTGAACCTGCCAACTTATATGCAGCAGCCGCCACTGTTGTGGCCGGGGCAATATGCCGGACTGTTAGGCGCCAAGCATGATCCCTGGCAGATTACGGCTGACCCGAATAAAGCTGACTTTAAGGTTGATAGTCTGACACTTGCCGCCGGATTAGATATCCAGCGTGTTACTGATCGCCAGTCGTTGTTGACTGATCTTAATAAGCAGCAGGTCCGACTGGAACGGACCGTTGTAGGCAACCGAATGAAGAGCGAGCAGCAGGAAGCTTATAACATTCTTACCAGTCGAAGACTTGCGAATGCTTTTCAGGTGCAACAGGAATCTGAGGAAGTTCGGGAACGCTATGGTCGGCATACAACCGGTCAATCTCTGCTGTTAGCCCGAAGACTCGTGGAGGTAGGTGTACCTGTCGTGCAGGTTAATATTGGGAACGCTCAAAATTGGGATAATCACGGCAATATTTTTCCGACACTTAAGGATCGCCTGCTTCCTCCGGTTGATAAAGGATTGGCTGCCCTACTTCAGGATTTGGAAGAACGTGGAATGCTGGAAGAAACCTTTGTCGTGCTGATCGGTGAGTTTGGTAGGACGCCAAAAATAAATCCGAAGGCCGGGCGCGACCATTGGGGCCCCTGCTTCAGTGCCTTGTTTGCCGGAGGCGGTGTTCAAGGCGGTCGGGTGATTGGGGAGTCTGATTCACATGGCGGTTATCCGGTTAAGAAACCGTTTTCACCGGAAGATTTCGGTGCAACCGTCTATTCGGTGCTTGGGATTGACCCTGGTAGTGAAATTCGGGATCGATTCGATCGACCACTTCGGCTGAATTCCGGCTCTGTAATTTCAGAACTGTTCTAGACCCAAGCTTAGGGCTTTTAGGCCCACAGCGTTCCCGTTTTCGACCTTTGCTTGTTCCTGTGAAGCATGCAGCGATTGCGAGCTAAGCAAATATATCTAGCGGCGTGCCATCGCACATGATCAGCGGGCGGTCTTCAGCATCGTGAATCTGAAAACCTGCCGGAATTCCTAACGCATGAAAGATGGTGGCATGGATGTCGGCGGGTGAGCAAGCTAATTCTGCCGGCTCAGAAGCAGTAGAGTCGGATTTTCCGTAAGCTCGGCCTCTTTGGATTCCTGCGCCTGCAAAGGCGACTGTGTAGCAACTGGGGAAGTGATCGCGACCTGCTCCGGCATTGATCCTGGGTGTTCTCCCAAACTCAGTTAAAAACACCACGAGCGTATCTTCGATTCGCCCACTCTCAATAAGATCGGTCATTAAGGCGTGCGCCGCATGATCCCAGGGGGGGAGTAGATCATCTTTGAGGCGATTAAAGTTGTTTCCATGAGTATCCCAGTTATCTCCCGAAGAACCGTTGAGATCTCCGACTCCCGTGTTGACAAAAACCAATGGAACACCGGCATCGGTCAATCGGCGTGCTAGCATGACGCTTTTGCCAGCAACATGCTCGCCATATAAACCTCGTACAGATTTGGGTTCGCGTCCCAGTTCAAAGGCGGCTTGGACTTCGGGTGATAGCATCATGTTAAACGCTAATTCCTGAGATGCTTCGGTAAGCGCTGGACCGGATTCCTGGTCCGTCCATCTCATGTGCTTGTTGAGGTCGCTTAACAAGAGCGAACGAGTGGCAATACGTCGCCGCGTGACCCCCTGAGGTGAAAGGTTGATAGTGCCTGCTAAAGGTGATTTGCCTTTAAATTTGGTTCCTTCACCCGGATGCACAAAAACGGGATCGTACTCCAGTCCTAGAAATCCTCCGTATTGCCCATTCAGCAAGCCGCGGTCCGCCAAAGGGTATGGAAGGCTTATACAACGCGGTAAGTTTGCCGCAAGGGATTCGTCGACCTTTTGTGTTTCCAGTTCAATTTCTTCCTCGGGTTTCGGTAAAGCAGGAAGCGTTCCTTCAATTTCGACAAGGGTTGGATCAGCAAAAACCAGGTCATCATAGAACGTCGAGCTGTCTCCATTAAGCAGGGCCATGGTTATGAATCTGGCTCCTCGGTGGATGGGCGCCTCAAGCAGAATAGAAGAGTCGTCTCGCCCAAGCAGCTTACTGATACAGGCAAGTTTTCCATCGACCCAGATGCCGCCCCTTCCAGCTGCCGTGGGATGTACCCCGGGATTCCCACAAACTCCAAATCGAGTGCTAAGAACAAATTCGCGTTCGGTTCCGTGAAAGTGTGTTTTGCGAATCTCGTCGATGTTAAAGGTGATGAATTTGTTGGCGTGGCAACCAAAGCCAGTCCGAGGCTCATTCGGACCGCCATCACCAATGAGCCACAGATTGCCACCTCGGCCATGTGTGTCGCAGCCCCAGTCCCCCGCGGTTCCGTCCCCGGAAACTTCGTTGGAAAAATCTATCTCCAATCCATCGGTGGAACGTGTGATGGGGCACTTTCGAGAAGCAGTCTGGCTGATCATCCCGATTAACTCAACGGTCGAACCATTTGAATATCCGTCCTGCGCATTAAATGTGCCGCAGCGATAATGTCCAGGGGTTAGGACATCGGTACTCAAGCTTACAGACTGGTGTTTTTTGAGTTTGTTCCAATCAAGGACTGGAGCGGTTAGAGATTCTTCAAGATCCTCAGGTCTCATTCTGGATAAGGATCGTTTGCTTGAAAATCGATTGTCACCCTTCATGGCCATAGCAACCTGGGCGCCGATGCTCGGCCAGTCTTTGCGTGATGGTAAAACCGGTGCTGCCACCCCGCCGCCGACGTCGACGGGGGCATGCCCGGTGATGTTCCAATAGGCTGCCTTGCGATGATCGCCAGCCGTATGGTGTACACTGCGAACGACCGTCAGTTCGTGAAGCATTTGGGACATGTTGGGTAAATGTTCACAGACTTTAGTTCCCGGGATCGACGTGGAAATACGGCTAAATGAACCACGTATCTCGGCCCCCGCTTCCGGCTTCATATCAAACGTGTCGATATGGCTCATGCCTCCCCAGGTGAACATGACGATTACATTCTTGGCTTTACCAAAAGCCGGCAAAGCACTTGGGGTTGCTCCGGTAAGCGGCATAGGAGCCAAAGCTCGTATGCCGCTTACCGCTAGTCCGGAAATGCCAAGTTGCAATAACTGTCGTCTGTTGTTCATGCTAATTGTGAGTTATTTACCCAGCATCGAAGCCAGTTTAGTTTCGATAGATTTTGCCCAGATTTCATAGCCCTGCGGGCTTAGGTGCAGTAGATCCGGCATGATGTTGCGTGGCAAGGTTTGATCTTCCTGCAGAAAAGCATCGCCAATGTCCAGGTAGTGGATATGCTTACCGTCATCGAGCTTCGAGAAAATCGCATTGGCGCCCTGATTTACCTTGCGGCGAGCGTCGTCTTTAGTGGCACCACGAGGGAATACAGCGAGTAGCAGGATTTTTGTTTTAGGTGACTTATTGCGGATTTGCTCGACTATTTTATTCACACCCTCCGCGATTTCCTGAGATGAGTTGGAGCCAGAATTGTTGGTGCCGATCATAATTACGGCAGCTTTTGGAGTAATGTCTTTCAAATTACCATTGTCCAGCCGCCAGATGACGTGCTGCGTACGGTCACCACCGATACCAAGATTGACAGCGTTTCGCTCACCATAATATTTGGCCCAGATGTCTTTCCCGTTGCCTTCCCAGCCCTGCGTGATTGAATCACCAATGAAAACGAGATCTACGTTGCCTTGTGCCACTTTTTTATTGAAGCTTTCATGCCGTGTCATCCAGCCACCAGACCTGGGGACAGGCTTAAGGGCAGAATGTTCTTCCGCATGGGTTTGCTCTGTGAAGAGTAAGGTGATTAGGAGGAAAGCCGATGTAGTGATTCGAAGCATGAGAGAAATTCCAATTGGGTTTAAGTGAAGTAGTTGTAAAGTGGGTGAACCGAACTTATTGTTGGCCTTCGACAGTTAACTCGAGGTCAACAGAGGTTACGACAACATGGTTAGGCTTGCTGTCCAATGAGCCAGTTGCTTCCAGCGTGAATGGGTAACGTCCAGGAGCCAGATTGTTCGGGATGGAAACGGATACTTCCAAATCCCGCTGTCTTTCTTTAAACGCGATTCCTGTAAATAATTTGCGTATTGGTGGATGCTCACTTTTTACGGTAACTTTCATCGCGTTGAGCATGTTGCTAGTGCGTTGCATGTTCAGTTTTATCGTCACATCGTCGCCGGGTCTACCGGCTAGATTTCCACTCTGGTTGTAAAGCTTCGTGACCGTTGGCATGGTCCGAATCATGTTCCTTTTTTCACTGACCACCAGCACATGCTGTTGCTGACCATGGGAGTCGACGAAGGTTGCATATGCCTGTGTGTAAAGTTGGGACTGACTCTGGATGTTGATGTGCATTGTTTCCGGTAGGAAAATAGGCATCATGAAAACCGAGGTGTCAGGTTGAATGACCGTTGTCACGAACTCGATCCCATCCATGTCGCGATTCTGACGATCACAGGTCTGGATGATGACCGGTTCGTTAAATTTGTCGAGGCGTTCCAGAGTCATTTCGTAAGGATAGATCGTGCCGCGGTGGGCATACTGATACGCTTCTTCACAGTAAAGACGAAAGACTGGTTTGTGAGCAACCGTCAGGGCGATGAAATCTCGATAGGGAGATTCCATAGATTGCTTGAAACTGTCAACACCGCGGTGCAGTGCTCGTAATCCCCGACTGACAGGTTCGCCTTTTATAAGGGCTTCCCCCAAAATAGTGATTTCGTGTCGAACACTAGGCTCGTCTTCCGGGAGTGTGAGTTTTAGTTTGGTCTGGTTTTGCCCAGCAGGAATGACGTTGTTCTCGACGAGAATACCTTCCGGCAGTCCGCTAAGGGATAATTTGACGTCGCCATTAAATCCTCCACGCCGTTCCAGTTGGATGGGTATTTCTAAGGACGATGCCTGAATTGCGGTGATGCAGTCACGTGTGGCTGTAAGCGAGTAATCTGCCTGAGCGGGGGTGATTTCCAACTGATAAGATCCCAATCGATGGTCTGACCGAATCCCGCCAAGACTTTCCACCTCAATCAAATACTGGCCCGGAGAAGGATTAGCAAGATGGTGATACGCTTTGATCGAGCTACTTGTTGGATTTAGGTTCGTTTTGAAAAGCAGTTTTCCGTTGGTGTCTTTGATGTTGAGAAGGATTAGGGAAGCCGAGCTGCTTTGGGGGGATGCATAGACAGTGAGGTCGATAGGCGATTTGTCAGTGATTGTTAGCTTAAATAGGTCTTTGGCGAATGGAGAAATGATTCCGTTGGCGGTTTCACCTACCTGAATGTCAACTTCCGGAACCTGTGCGTCTGTGAGGCCTTTGACAACTTTGGCATCATGTGGAAGGACACGAAGCATTGGTTTGTTTGCTAAGGAGTCATCCAGAAACGGCTGGAACGTTCCGGGTTCACCCTTCAGCACGAACTCTTTATTGATAGTCAGGGTACCTCCCTCACCGTCCATTGCCAAAAAACGAAAGCTGGTTGGAACCCCCGCCGGCGCACCTGTTGGGAATGCATAAGGGGCAAACGGTTTATGAGTTAAGTTGAGACGGTAGACATGTGTTGGCGATCCGTGGAATGAGACATTACCAACCTGTATGAAATAGTTTCCTGCTTCTCGCGCCTTAAATGCGAATAATGGATCATCACCAAGTGCATCCTCCTGATAGGCATGTTGTTTTCCTGACGCGTCGAAGATGGCAATCGTGGGCTCAAGTTTCGATCCTAATCGTCTCGCTAGAACTTCTCCATACAATACTTGACCGGTCTGTAACTCCACCCCGTAGTAGTCAAGATCGCGTTCGCCATGAATTTGACCGTTGACGGTTACTGGAATAACGACCTGCTGTGCCGCGGCAATGCTGGAATTGGATTCCTTTTCTATGAGTTCGGGTAAATCGCCGATGACAAACGGAAGCGATCCACTGCTGCCACCCGAAGCACAGAAGATATCCCAGGTTGCGACGCCTGAAGGGGCATCGGCAGCAACCGTAATTTCGGCATCCCATTGGCGAGGGTAATTGATGGGCGTTTCAGTGGGGATTCGCCGCGGCGACGCCTGGCCAATATCAAAAACCTCTTGCGTCAGAATACGGTTTCCGGACACTCCATCACCTCGAATGAAGAATTTGGTGTTAGGTGGGCTTTGCTCCAGCCCAACACGTACTTTGACACTTGTCCCTCGTTGGGCACCAGCTGGAAATAGGTGGACGCTATCGGGAGTTTTGGCTGGAACTGGTTGTGCCAATGCCTGTGTGCCAAAGGCAAATAAGGCTAACGCGAGTAATAGCAATTTGTTCATGGATAGCATCGCTGTCATCGATATTTTCCCCGGGTTATCGATTTGAATTAGCCAAACAGCTCACGGACAACGTTGCCGCTATCGGCTGTGGGTACAGGACGTCCCAGCGGAGTGTGGAGTATTTTCTTATGATCGATTCCAAGACCATAAAGGATGGTGGCGACCATGTCTTCGGGTGTGATTGGTCGGTCGGTGACTTCGGCACCCTGCTTGTCGGTAGCGCCAATGACCTGGCCTCCGTTGACCCCGCCTCCGGCCATCACGATGGAGAATGCATTAGGCCAGTGGTCGCGACCGGCTAAAGGGTTAATACGAGGTGTTCGGCCAAATTCAGTGGTGATGACCACGAGTGTTTTCTCTAGCATTCCACGCTGTTCGAGGTCATTGAGTAGTGCAGGTACGGCCTGGTCAAAAGCCGGACAAAGCAGATCCTTGAGACTGTAAGTGTTTTTGCGGTGTGTGTCCCAGTGGCCGTTCTCTACCGCTACGAAACGACTGCCAGCTTCAACCATGCGACGAGCTAATAAGCAGCATTGCCCGATGCTGGTCATCCCGTAGGACTCACGTAATTCTTCCGGTTCCTTACTGATGTCAAACGCTTCCCGAGCCTCTTTGGATGACATTAGGTCATAAGCTTTCTCGTAAAAAGTATCGAAGGACTTGACTTGCTTGCTGACTTTTTCGGCCTCCTCCTCCAACTGGTTGATTTGTCGTAATGCCAATTGCCGTAATTGCCCCCGACGAGTTGCCACGCTGGTAGGCAAGGCAATATCACGAACCGAAAAGTCCGGAGCAGCCGGGTCCGAGTCGATAACAAAGGGGCCGTGAGCAGGCCCTAGAAAGGACGGTCCACCACTGTTGAGAAAGTTGGGTAGTGAAATGTAAGGTGGCAGGACGCCTGGATCTCCCAGATGAGAAACCATGCTGCCGATGCTGGGATGCTGGTTGTTGTTTTGATTGCCATTGAAGTCCCCTGCTCCGGCTTTCTTGCCGGACATCATGACATGGAAGCCCCGGCCATGATCACTGTCATCATGAGTCATGCTACGCAGGATGGTCATCTTGTCCATGACAGTCGCACATTGTGGGATCACGTCTGAGATATGGATTCCCGGGACGTTGGTGCTGATCTTGTGGAAGTCCCCCCGGATTTCTGAAGGTGCATCGGGCTTCAGATCCCACATGTCTTGGTGAGGCATCCCTCCGACAATAAACAGGAAGATGCAGTTGATGTCGCTGCGACTCGAATCTTCGCTTCCATAGAGCTGTTGCATACGCATGATATCAGCCATGCCTAAACCGGCAATGGATCCCATGCGAATGAAATCTCGTCGATGGGCTTTGGATTGATTGAACATGTCGTAGCCTCTGGTCTCAAATCTGATTCTTGAAACGGTCTCTTTATTTTAAGCGAATCTGTTATCAAGGTCTTTAGTAATGTTACTTTTTTGCCGTTGGTGACCTGTCTGGCAAAGCTATTTCACAAAGAGAAAATCATACGAATTCATCAGAACCCAAACCAGATCCTCGATTCCCCGGCGTCTGTCGGCTTCAGTCAGCACTTTCTGGCCGATCTTCTTCTCTTTGGCATTAGGGAAGCGTCCGAGCGTTCGTAAGCTGATTTCGGTGATTAATTCTTCATTCGTAAGCTTACTGCTCGTAAGCTGCATGAGGTAACTTTCGTTAGCCTGAATCTTTTCTTCGATTTCAGGGGCGTTGAGCAGGTGCAATGCCTGAGCCATGGTCGGATCACCGCTGCTGCCACATTCACACGGTGATTCCCGCAGATTACGTCCAAAGGTGTCAAGGAAATAAGACGGCAGTTGATTATCCCAAAGTTCAATGGCCCTGGTTCCAACAGGGTGCCCGGCATACTGCTCGGGTACATCCGTCACTTGGCAGATTGCATCCAGCATCACTTCGGCAGGTAGCCTACGTATTAAGTAATGACTGTATGCCTGATCGTCTATCTTGTTAGATTCGGTGGGCCGGCTTGATAACTGGAAGGTATGGCTGTTAAGAATCTGACGCATCAGGTGCTTGATATCAAACTCGTTATCCTTCAAAACCAGTGCCAGGTGATCCAGTAGTTCGGGATTGGTCGGAGGATTAGTCTCACGGAAGTCATCCTCCGGTTCCACCAAACCTCGTCCCAATAGATGTTTCCAGATTCGGTTCGATAGCAGGCGTGAGAAATAGGGGTTTTTAGGTGACGTTACCCAGTTCGCCAGTTCCGGCCTTGGGTCAGTGGAATTGCCAGCGGTTGTTGGAGAGCCTGCTAGTGGTTGCGTGGTGACTGCCTGGTTGATCACGGGAATCGAAATTGACTTGTGGCCTGGGTGATAGACCAGCTCCCGATTTTCATCAAGGGTATCTCGTTTCATGCCGTTAAAATAGCCAGCCAAACCATAGAAGTCAGCTTGCCCCCACTTCTCAAATGGGTGGTGGTGGCATTGAGCACAGTCCATACGAATACCCAGGAATGCCTGACTGATCGTCTTGGTGGCATCTTCGGGTGTCCGCTGGCTACGATAGAAATTAGCGGGGCCCACATTACCTGTGTTGCCGGTGGCGACAATGATGTCGTAAACCCACTTGTCGTAACCTCGGTTTTCAGCAACCTGCTGCCGAATCCAGCGATAGAATGTATAAGCACTGCGGCCACCAATCGTCTTTGAATTGACCATCATGATGTCTGCCCACCGTTGGGTCCAGTAATTGACGAAGTCTTCGGAATGGAGAGCTGACTCAATGGCGGTTGCCCGTTTGTTAGGAGATTTATCCTCCAGAAACGCTCGCGCCTGCTCAGTCGTAGGAATCGTCCCCGTTGTTTTTACAAGTAGCCGTCTCAGGAAGGTTGCATCGTCGCATAATTCTGATGGGCTAATGCGGAGTTGCTCCCACTTGTTCCATGTCAGGTCGTCGATTTTGTTGTGACTGGTGAACCACGGCGGGCGTACCGGGATCTCCACACCGGACTGTGGGATCACGACACGGGCGACATCCACGTGGCCCATGTAATTGATAGTGATGGCGACTTCGCCTGCAAGCTTACCCGTCTCGATTACCCCTTGCGTGCTACAATCTGCGATGACTTCCATATTGGTGCTGTAAGTTGACGCACGCGTGACATCGCGTTGACTCCCGTCGGTGTAAGTCGCAATGACTTGTAGTTGCTGAAGCGAACGGGGAGTCATACTTCTCAGGGAGGGAGTCACGTCAATCTTCTTAACAGTGGGCGTGTCGGGTTGACCCCAGGGCATCCCCTGCTTAATCCACTCTCGCAATAGTTCAGCATCCTGAGAATCCGGCTTCATGCGTTCGCCTCCACCGTGGGCCACCAGTCCTGTTCCCTTGCTGTAAATAAGGCTTTGCTCAATGGCCCCGGGAAAGACTCGTCGTCCCCTACCCTGACGTGTAAGGGCTTCGTAATCTGTCGCCGGATCAAAGCCGAAAATACTGAGTTGAAATCCGTTTTGCCCTCCCTGACGACCATGGCATCCACCACCGTTACAGTTGAGTTTGGTGAGCAGTGGAATGATGTCTACCTCGAAATTAACAGGAGGATAGTCCGCATAGCCTTCGACCTTAACAATCAGGTCTCTTTGGAACCCTTCGGTCTCTACCAGAAGTTGTGTGGTTCCTTCAGCCACACCAAGGACCAGAGAATCGGAGAGTTCTGCAACCGATTCATCCTGGATAGTCAATTCGGCTTTCGACGTGAGGTCGACAACGGATCCATCAGGACGTTGTCCGGTGATCAGCAGTTGAGATTGCCGATTTCTCCCATTGATGCAAATGACTTCAGGTTCGACCGAAATCGAAACGTAAGTATCTGCGCACAGGGAACTGAAACTCAGAATACTTAGTAGAACGGGGAGTGAGAATCGTAGGCAGGACATGCTTCTATTATAAACAGTCCAGAGAACATTCGCTGACAAGTTTTACAGGGGAGCGTCGTGAAAATGCATTAAGCGATAATGTCTTGGACGACATGGCCATGGACGTCTGTTAGCCGGAAGTCGCGACCACTATAACGATAGGTCAATTGTTCATGATCGAGTCCCATGAGATGCAGGATGGTGGCATGCAGGTCGTGGACATGAACCTTGTTCTCCATTGCCGCAAACCCGAATTCATCACTTTGCCCGTATGTCATTCCGCCTTTAATCCCACCGCCGGCAAGCCACATGGTGAAGCCGTGATGATTATGATCACGCCCGTTGCCATTTTCGGCCACGGGCGTCCGCCCGAATTCACCACCCCAGACAATCAGCGTGTCCTTGAGTAAGTCACGCTGCTTCAGGTCGTTGATGAGTGCCGCAATGGGTTGGTCGACCATTTTCGCTTTTTGGGCATGGTTTTTAATGTCACCGTGATCGTCCCAGGGTTGTCCGTTTCCGTAGTAGACCTGAACCATTCGTACACCACTTTCCACAAGGCGTCGGGAAGCGAGGCAGGCATCAGCAAATTGTCCTGAGCCGTATGCATCTCGCGTAGCCTGGGTTTCCTTGTCTAGGTTGAATACATCCTGCGCTTCGGTTTGCATACGAAAGGCCATTTCCATGGACTCAATTCTTGACTCCAGTGGGTTGGACTTTCCGCCTCGAGCCTGTAGGTGTAATTCATTCATCTGTTTCAGGATGTCAAGCTGCTCTCGTTGTGACACTTTCCCAATCTGGGTGTTGTTGATGTGTCGGATGACGTTCTTGGGATCCATCTTTGAATTGTTGATGTGTGTACCCTGGAAAATACCGGGAAGGAAGCTGTTGCTCCAAAGTTGAGGGCCAACAACAGGTTTACCGGGGCAAAGAACTACATAACCAGGCAGGTTCTGGTTTTCGGTACCCAGACCATAAAGGAGCCACGAACCCATGGCAGGACGAGTAGGTTGAGTTTCACCACTGTTCATCATCAAGAGAGATGGTTCATGGTTGGGGATGTTGGTATGCATCGAGCGAATGACACAAATGTCGTCAATCATTCCACCGACATGGGGGAATAGGTCGCTAACTTCGATGCCGGCCTCGCCATATTTCTGAAATTTAAAGGGGGACTTTAAGAGCCCGCCGGTCTTACGCTCGGTAGACAGATCTGCGGCGTCCGGACGCTGGCCATTGTACTTCTCTAGAGCCGGCTTTGGATCAAATGTATCTACCTGAGAGGGGCCACCATTCATGAACAAATGGATGACGTGTTTGGCGCGCGGAGCGAAATGTGGAGCTTTGGGGGCCAGTGGCCTATCGCTAATCGCCGACGTCGCATCTGCGGCTAATGTACCATCCCCGGCCATAATGCCGGCCATACCAAGAACACCTAAACCAGTGCCTATCTTCTGAATGTATTCGCGACGTGTTAACCCGTGACGATATGGTGTCATTTTAATGTTCCTAAGCGCTTTCTTGGCTTTGTGTTATCTAGTCTAAATACATGAATTCGTTGCTGGCAAGAATCACCTGGGCATAACGCTCCCATCGACTCATCTGATTTTCTTCTGTATCTTCACCCGCCAGATAAGCGAGGCCTAGCTTGAGTTCAGGTTCCGAGGGTTTGCGTCCATACGCAAGTTGGAAAGCCAATTCGACCCGGTCGACATTCGAATCAGGTGCCTCCTGATGAAGTCGTGAGGTGAATGATTTGGCCTGTTGGGTCATGAATGGACTATTAAGTACAAACAACTGCTGTTGTGGCACCGTCGTCTCGGTTCGTTTGGCACTGGTGATATTGGCATCCGGAAAGTCGAAGAGCCTTAAGAGCCCATCAAGTTCATGGCGACTTATTTTTGCATAGATCGTTCGGCGGACGTTGTTCGCATCGGCCAGGTTCGTTGAGGGGCCTTCCAGCGATTTGTCCAGACGGCCAGAGACTTCCAATAGGCCGTCGCGCCAGGATTCAATGTCCAGACGACGTTGTTTCATCCGCCAGACATACAGATTGTCAGCATCAATTTCAGCGTTCTTGTCATTTGTTTCCGTGCTCAGTTGGTACGTTGCCGAAAGCATGATTTCGCGGTGTAAATGTTTGATTGACCAGTTGTTGTCAATAAACGTGCGAGCAAGATAATCAAGCAGTTTTGGGTGGGTTGGCGGATCCCCGAGAAGTCCGAAGTTGCTAGGCGTATTTACAATCCCGCGACCGAAATGATATTGCCAAATACGGTTTGCCATGACGCGGGGCGTTAGTGGATTGTCGTTTGAGGTGACGTCATCGGCTAGTTGTTTCCGACCACTACCTTCCTGATATGCAGGAGGATTCTCACCCGCTAGAACTTGTAAAAAACGTCGTGGTGCAATCTCTCGCTTATTGGCAGGGTTGCCTCGCACAAAAACACGCATGTCTTTGGGAGAAGATTCCGTATACGAGTGGGCCACGGGGAATTGTGGAGGTGCGGTCTTCTTGGCTGTTTCTGCATCTGCCTTCAAACGAACCAGTGTTTCTTTGGCGTCACCTTCGAGGAATTGCTCCAGATCCTTGTCTGATACAGCAAGGGGGCCGTCCTTTCCTAGTACTTTGGTCAAGAGGTCCGTCGCCCCCGCTTCCGGCTGTACTTTGGGTTCTTCTGTATACACGGCGAATTGGACCGATGCCTGCTCACCACAGGGGCCCTGATCTGAACCGCTGTTATCGAGGCCGCCCGCGCCTTTGAATAGCGTGTAGCCTTCAGGGATGTCGTAGACCAGTTTAGAAGGAGCGTGGACTCCAACACCGTTCTTGTATTCCTTGCCGCCCACGCGAATGGGGCGATTTTGATAGTTTTTGTTTTTAGTAGGGCCTCCGAAGCCTTCTGCTTTCGTAGGTTCGAGGTCAGATAGATTGATCACCTCCCCTGCAGCGTTCTCGAAACGGGCTTCTAACCAATCGGCATGGTCGCAACTGTTACCATTCCCCGCATCCGTCACGATGAGATAGATCTCCTTGTGCCCGGTGAGGTCCGCTACGATGTTTGATTTTGGACGTATTTTCGTGGTCACAGGCGTCACGAACTGAGGGTGCCCGGCCTGATGTTGCTCACCTGCGGTGCGTTGAGCAAGATTGACGACGGCATCGCCGTCGGGAGAAATATTCAACATTTTCTCAATCGCTTGCTGGAAGCCGGTTGTCACGGTAGTCACCTGTGTCGGCAAGGGTGTTTCAATCGTGATGGCTTCCGCTTTGCCGGGCGTTAGGTTAAACCACGAGTCAAGTTCGGCGACTTTTCCTTTGTTTTTCGGGTCCAGGAAGTTGATCCAGCGTTTAAGCAGATACTCATTCACCTGAGAAGCCTCTGCTAGTTCCTTGGTGCTAAGGTTTTGCCCGTTGGCTTTTGCACTTTGGAATAGCCAAACCGCATTCATGTAGCTGGCTATGTCTCCGACCTTGGATTGAGCCGCGGTTTCCTTTTGATCAGCCAGATATTTTTTGACAGCATTCTCGGTGTCCTTAAGGCGTTTCTGACCATCATTGTATGCTTTGACATCTTCGGGCGTACAAAGAGGGGCATTATGAAGACGGGAACTGCCAAAGATGCCAGCGATTGAATAGTAATCTACGGTAGGAATCGGATCGAATTTGTGGTCATGGCATCGGGCACAGGAAACAGTAAGCCCGAGGAATCCGCGTGTTAGGGTGTCGATTCGGTCATCAAGTTCGTCTGCCATGGCGCGTTCGCGGTCCGTGTTCTTGTAATACTGAGCTCCGAGCCCGAAATAACCTAGAGCAACAAGATGTTCGTATGGCTGGTTGTCGGTCGGTCCATAGAGGTCACCGGCAATCTGCAATTTTACAAACTGATTAAACGGCATGTCCCGATTGTAGGCTGAGACCACCCAGTCGCGATATCGAAAGCCTTCCGTGTTCGGCCGCGTAGCGAAGGTGTGAGCCTGGTCTTCACTGTAACGAGCGACGTCCAGCCAGTATCGTCCCCAGCGTTCACCATAGTGGGGTGAATCAAGTAGCCGTTCGATAACTTTAGCAAATGCGTCGTCGGATTCGTCCTTGAGAAAGGTCTCCACATCGGCCGGCGCAGGTGGTAAACCGGTGAGGTCATAAGTGGCGCGACGAATCAGTGCTTGTTTAGAAGCCCCGGAAACCGGACTTAGCCCAAGCTCTTCCATTTTGGCCAAAGTAAAATAGTCAATGTTATTCCGAGGCCATTTCCTGTCCTTCACTTCCGGCCGTTCCGGCATTTGTACCGGCTGATAGGCCCAGTGCTTGCGCCCTTCTTCAAAGTTGATTTTGCTTTGTGTGACGGTCGCTCCGTCACGCGGATCGGGAGCTCCCATTGCAACCCATTTCTCAAAGTCCGCTATAATCTCAGCGGACAGTTTCCCTTTAGGGGGCATCTCGAAGGACTCGAATTTCAACGCTCCGATAATGAGGCTTTCATCGATATTCTTGGGGATCACGGCCGGACCAGAATCACCACCTTTGCGTGTGCCTTCGCGTGAGTCAAGCACCAGGCCACCTTGGATGTTTTTTGCGTCGACAGCATGACACTGGTAGCAATGCTGTACCAAAACCGGGCGGATCTTTTGCTCAAAGAACTCTATTCCTTCTTGGGATGGCTTCTCGTCATCTGCCCGGACTACGGATAGCAGGGTCAAAGGAAGGATGAAACCAAGGATAATTCGGTTTGTAATCATAGGTGGTTTGGCTTACCTATTTAGGTGGCTAAGTTCATGGATATTCCAGTTAATCATTTTAACACAGAGATCCATGGCGGCTCAATTCCGGTTCGGGGAGAGTTTTTGCTGGTATTAAGAGACCGGTGTTTCTTCTAAACCATAATTTCCTCAATGATATTTCCATGGACATCAGTCAGACGGTAATCTCGGCCAGCGTGGCGATAGGTTAGGCGGGTATGGTCAATCCCTAAGCAATGCAGTAGGGTGGCGTGAAAGTCATGAGGAGAACATTCGTTCTCGGTAACTTGCATACCAAATTCGTCCGTCTTTCCGTAGACAACCCCGCCTTGAATACCACCGCCGGCGATCCAGGATGAGTAGGCATTGGCCCAATGTCCACGGCCATCAGTACCAGCAGAAGGAACGCACGGGCCCCGCCCGAACTCGGTGGTAAACACCACCAGGGTCTCATTCAGCATGCCTCGTTGTTTTAAGTCTTTGATGAGAGCGGCAATGGGTTGGTCTACATTGCGTGCCAGTAAGGGGTATTTACTAATGTTTGCATGGGCATCCCAGTTGTAATCGAGGGCAGTATCACCGTCGACTAACTCGATAAACCGCACACCGCGTTCAGCCATGCGACGGGCTACCAGGCATTGCCAGGCAAAAGAGTCGGTTTGCCCCGGCTCCAAACCATAGAGTTTGAAAGTGTCGTCGGTCTCGCCGGACAGATCTAGCGCTTCCGGAGCTTCCAACTGCATTCCGGCAGCAGTTTCAAAACTGCGAATGCGTGATTTTAGGTTGGAGTCAGATTCCCTGTTTTTGAGATGTTGCTTGTTGAAATAGTCGACCAGCTCGAGTTCCGTTTTTTGTCGTTTACGTGTGCTGACCTGTGGTGAAATATTACGAATGGGCTCGGTGCCTGGAACTAAACGTGTACCCTGATGAGAAACCGGGATGAAATCAGAACCCCAATTCTGCCCTCCCCCATAGGGTAGCCCCTTAGACATCACCACAAAAGACGGTAGATTTTGGTTCACGGTACCCAGGCCGTAGCTTACCCAGGACCCAAAGCTGGGACGGTTAAACGTGGCACTACCGGTATGAATGCCAATCGTCGCACCAAAGTGGTCTCCGTTGATGTTCTTCATGGAGTTGATGACAGCTAGTTCATCAGCCACTTCACCGAGGTGAGGGAAAAGGTCGCTAATCTCAAGACCCGACTTCCCGCGCGGTCGAAACTTCCAACCGCTCCCTTTATAGACTTGTCGAGCCCGTCGCTCCTTGTCGTGACGGGCGTTTAATTCGGGCTTGTGATCAAAGGTGTCCACATGCGACACCCCTCCGGTCATAAACAGGAAAATGACACGTTTTGCCTTTGGTGAGAAGTGGGGATCTCTGGGGGCGAGGGGATTCTCCTGAGCATGCAGTAATTCACTCAAAATGCCAGGCAACACAAGCCCTGCGGTTGATGAGATCATCGTTCTCCGGTCCATGGTTATGCTCCTTAATACGTAACGCCAATGTCAGATGATTGGCCGTTAGTTACTTCCTATTCTAACCGCGTGTTCTATGGTTTGAGTAAGTCCAGTTGGAATTCCTTGGCGATCGTTCTGACGAACGGGCGATGTTTCTCAGGTACACGACGATACCATCCCGATAAATAGGTCTTGAACGAATTGTTCTCGCTGGCTTCCCCTAAATTGAGGTACCTAACGGATTGCCAGCCGGATGGAGTATCCTCAAAGTGCTGCAGAAGTTTGACTGCGATAAAGTTGTTTAGTTCTCTGTTCGTGCCGCTCGCTTCTAATGCTGCTCCGTGATCGCGATAGAATTCAGCCAGTGATTGCTTCTTCTCCTGTTGCGCTGCAATCCTTGTGTTGGCGTAATCAGAAAGTGCTGCAGAGTAGTCCTTCCAGTTGGGATAGGGAGGGTTGACCTTCCAGTTCTCGCTCATCCGTCGCAATGAATACAGCGACGCCACTTCGCAAATTGTTTCTTCAAACCATAGTTGAGGGTTTTCAACGTCACGATAGTTGCAAACGATATGACAGAACTCGTGAGCAAATTGGAATGCCATCTGCGCCCAGGCCCGATCTCCCGTGTCAAGTCGTACGATATATTCGTTCCCTGCTCCACGTTGATATAGAGTGATGGGCCCGGTGGTACTCCGCTGCACAAGGATGGGTGAGAAGTTATTTGACGCCAGCAGGGAGGCTATCGGGTGAGAAGCGGAGTCGGCAACCTTCTTCATATCCTGAATGTTAGATGCGCCCCAGTCGTCAGGCAGTACGATGACGCGAAGTCCATCAGGATTTGGAGATGAATCAGAAGATTTTATTGCAACTGCTTTTTGTACTTCACTGATTATCTTGCGGAGTGCTTTGTTTTCTGTTTCCAGTTCCTCAATGCGTTTTTTTAATAAGGTATTGTCTTGCGCGGTTACGGTTGTGTCAGCATGATGACACACGAGAATTGGCAGAAAGCAAAGTGCGGTGAAGCACCGTGAAGGAAAACGCATTAGAGTGGTCCGCATTGGTGGGAGGGGATTAGTCCAGGTAGAGGAATTCATTGCTGCTTATCATGCTGCGAATGACTGACAACCATGCCCCGGAATCACCGGCGTCCTGGGCGAGGCGTTCAATAACCGTTGTGACATGAGTCGTTTCTTCTAGATTCGGTGCGCGGCCAAAGAGTAATTTGTAGGCGTGTTGAATACGTTCGCGTGTATTAACACCTTTTTCAAGAACACGTTCAGCAATGACCTGAGATCGTTGGTGGATAAAGTCGGAATTCATCATGAACAAGGCTTGCAGCGTGGTTGTCGTGACCTTTCGTTCTGACATTTGTAGATTGCCATCCGGGCCATCGAACAAATCCAGATAATCATTTTTTACGAAACGTTGTTGCATCTGATAGACGGTTCGCTGAGAGGTCTCAAACGATCCCACAAAGGGTTCATGTTGCCGATAAAAGTAGGTGAGGTGGTGATTGAACGGATGACGGGCACCCTCGCTCTTGTCTAATTCCCCACTGATCGCAAGCAGCGTGTCCCGTATTTGTTCAGCGTCCATGCGTTGCCGATCATAACGCCAATAGCTTAGGTTGGATGGATCAAACTGCATGCTTTCAACAACAGTCGCGGTGGAACGCATGTATGCGTCTGAATTCATGATGCGCCGATGGAGTTGCTTGATGGACCAGCGATGGTTCATCAGATCTAGGGCGAGGAAGTCAAGTAACTCAGGATGGGTTGGTTTGCTGCCGCGAAAACCAAAGTCACTAGTGGAAGTCACGATCCCCTTTCCAAAATGGTAATGCCAAATCCGATTGGCCATTACCCGAGCCGTTAATGGGTTGTTGTTGGAAGCGATCCAGTTCGCTAATTCTAGACGCCCGCTTCCCGTCACTGTTTCGGGCAAGGTTTCCCCCCCTAGGATTTGAAGGAAGCCCCGGGGAACCAGTTGCCCTCGCGCGTTCTGGGATGGGTTCCCGCCACGCTGGACGTATTCATCGTGAGGCGTTCCGTCCTGGATGGCATAGGCAATTTCAAGGTCAGGAAAAGATTCAGCGTGTTGGCGGCGCTCTTCCCGAACGGCCAGAACATTAGCCCATGTCGTTTGTCTTGTTTTACCTGGTTCGGTGATTTTCTGTCGTTGAAAGTCCCGATAGACTTCCAAGGCAACGCGTTCTTTGCGATTCCATTCTTCCAGTACCTTGCGTTTATCAGCCAATAGCTTTGCGGCTTCTTCCTGCCCAATTCGGTAGACAAAATCCTGACGCCAGGGTTTGTGTTCGGCGCCAGCATGAGGATAGATGGAACTTGCAAAGATGCCATAAAGTGCGTAATAGTCGGTAGTGGGGAGCGGGTCAAACTTATGATCGTGACATCGCGCACACCCGAGGGTGAGACCCATGAACGTCGCGCCTATATTGTTGATCGTGTCCTCGATCGTAATGTGCTTGAGGTTGTGAGGGCTAACTCCAATACGCCGGCTAATCGCAATATAGCCAGTCCCTATGATCTGGTCCCAGCGGTGCTCTTCATTTGCATAAGGTAGTAAATCGCCGGCCAATTGCTCTTTAATGAACTGGTTGTATGGCTTGTCGCTGTTAAACGAATGAATGACGTAATTCCGATATTTATAGGCTTCCGGAACCGGGAAGTCAGCCGCGTCACCTGCCGTGTCAGCATAACGAACCAAGTCAAGCCAGTGTCGTCCCCACCGTTCACCATAGTGAGGCGATTTCAAAAGCTCGTCGATGAGTTTCGCAAATGCTACTCGACCGGAACGATCAAAGTCCGTTTCGAACTTTAAGATCTGGGCGGGTGTCGGTGGCAGACCCAGCAGGTCGTAGTAGGCACGGCGAACCAAATCTCTGGGGGTTGCCTGTGGTGCCGAGGAAAGATTCTGCCGGTCGAGTCCGCTCTGAATGTAGTGGTCAACGGGGTTGTCGGAACGTGAAGTATTTTTAGGTGGGCTTATCAAAGTCACAGGCTGGAACGCCCAGAAATTCCGTTGCGCTTCGGAAATGATATAGGTTGGCGAGGCGTTTGGCTCCCGCCAGTTCATTCCATCATTGATCCATTGCACAAAAGATGTGAGATCCTGGTTGTTGAGCATGGCCGTATGGTCAGTTGGACTGGATTGGCTGCCATTCAGGATTCGAATTAGCAAGCTGGCTTTAGCATCACCTGGAATTGCTGCTGGCCCTCCGTCTCCTCCCTGCAGCAGGCGTTGGCGACTTGCGAGACTAAGGCCTCCCGGCCTCTGTTGTTCGTCGTGGCATTTGATGCAGGATTTATTTAGCCTGTTGAAAATTGTACGTTGAAAGAACTCGAGTTTTGACACCGGCCAGACAGCACCATTGTCAATCCATTGCCGAATATAACCGATTTCCTCATTCGACAATGAATCATCAGGTGGCATCGCAAGCGTGGCGTGCGTTTGAGCAACAGCCTGATAAAGTAGACTGTTTTTGGCGTCACCGGGGATGATCGCTTTTCCGGACGCACCTCCGGTAAACGCGGCCGCCTGATGATCAAGTTGCAGTTTCCCTTCACTGGTTAACGGGCCATGGCATTCAGTACAACGGCTGATTAACAGCGGCCGGATCCGGGACTCAAAAAAGTCTTCTCGCTCATCTGCGCCAAGTGAGGAAACGATGGTGAAACTAAGAATCAAACAATTCGTTAGCGTTTTCACGACGTGCTTCACGGCGACACCCAGGAGCAGTTGGATTCAGGCTTTTATTCAGCAATACATGAGCATCAAAGCTTGAAAGGAAAATGTAAGCTTAGACCAATTCCGCGATAGGATCCATTTGGGTCAGGTATTGCGGACGACCGGTGGGGTCGACAACGGTTGTTGCACTGGGGTCAATGCCAAGGTTGTGGTAAAGCGTTGCAAAGATTTCCTGAACGTGGACAGGGCGACTGTGAGCATGTTCACCTAATCGGTTTGTACTTCCGATGGCCTGCCCATTTTTCATGCCACCGCCAGCCATGTAAGCACAGCTAACCTGGTTCCAGTGGTCACGACCGCCGTTGGCATTGATTCGTGGTGTGCGGCCGAATTCACCCCAGACGAGTACCGTGACATTATCCAGCATGCCACGCTCTTCGAGATCGGTAACCAAAGCGGCGACCGCTTTGTCGATACGTGTGCCGTGGTGACGAACTAAGCCTTCATTATCTCCATGACTATCCCATCGTCCGAAAGTTAAGGTGACACAGCGGACACCCACTTCTACCAAGCGGCGAGCCTGCAATAACATTTCGTTGTTCGTATCCGCACCATCATATTTGTATTTGAATGGTTTGCCGTCACCGTAGCGTTCACGAATTACCTGATCTTCTTTGGAGACATCAAGTGCATCTACCAGTTTGCTGGAAGTCAGGACGTCAAACGCCTGTTGTTGATAAGAATCTAATCCTTCCAGTTGACCGGTCACATCGAGACTTGTTTTGAGTCGATCGAAACTTTTTAGGACAGCTTTGCGATCAGCAAGCCTGTCTGTGGTGATGCCTGTAAGCTTCATGTCGGCTAGGCCCTGCCCGTCCGGGATGAAGGGAGCATAGGTGGGGCCAAGGAATCCCGGTGTACCAGGATTTCGCCAAACCCCATCTGTTTTCATGCCGATGTACGGGGGTACACTCGGGTCTACCGGGCCTTGTAGTTTATGTAGTACACTGCCCAACGCTGGATGGCCACCTAAAGCACGCATCTGAGCATGGCGAAAACCGGTCATGCACTGGAATGAGTCGTGACGACCTTCGCAACCTACAACGGCTCGAAGAACGGTTGACTTATCCATGACCTTTGCAATTTCCGGGAAACATTCACCGATCTGGATCCCCGGTACGTTGGTTGAAATCGGCTTGAAAGGCCCACGGATTTCCTTCGGAGCTTCGGTCTTGATCTCCCACATGTCCTGGTGAGGGGGGCCACCACCAAGAAATACATTGATGACGGCTTTATGCTTCATCGAGGACCCTGCTTTAGCTTCCGCCCGAAGGATATCTGCCATGTTGAGGCCGAATGCACCAACACCCAGTGCACCAATTTTTAAGACACCACGACGACTGATTCCGTCACAAAAGGCACTCTTAGGAGCCTTCTTGCCAAATACTGAAAGCATGGGGATTTCCCTCCGTCACTTGATTTACTTATTACCTTTATCGGCAATACAACGGGCTTTATTATAGGTAGCCTTAACTTTTGCTGCCACATCAGAACACCACAGTCCACCACTACGGGGGGTCAACCTTCCAGCTGAGCCAGTTCTTCCCAGCGAAGCATTGCGATTTCAAGCTCATGCTCCATTTGTTTTAGTTCCTCGGTGGTGACTTTGATCTCGTTGGCAGCATTTTTGTAAAAGCCTGGAGCGGACATCGTCGCGTGAACAACGGAGATCTTCCCTTCAATTTGTTCGATGGTTGTAGGGAGTTGTTCGAACTCTTGCCGTTCTTTATAAGACAGCTTTCTAAGTGGTTGAGCATTCGGCTGCTCCCCGGGACTGGATGAGATGGGTTTAGTAGGTGGGGACTGAGGGGTTGTTGCGACTGCTTTCTGTCGCAACCAGTCGTCATAACCGCCGTCGTATTCCTTGCAGTGACCGTTTTCAATGGCAATTGTACTAGTGACAACTTGATTGAGAAATGCACGATCATGACTAACGACTATGACCGTCCCTTCGAAGGCGAGCAATCGTTCTTCAAGTAATTCGAGCGTCTCAGTGTCCAGATCGTTGGTGGGTTCGTCCAACACGATGACATTCGCGGGCCGGGCAAAAAGTTTAGCAAGCAGGATGCGGTGACGTTCACCGCCGGACAGGAACTTGACCTGCATGCGAGCACGGTCAGGGGTAAATAGGAAATCCTGCAGATAACCGAGAACATGCTTAGCATTTCCATTGATGGTTATCTTCGTCGCTCCTTCTCCAACATTCTCCTGAACGGTTTGCTCTGGATCGAGTTGCTCACGGAGTTGGTCGAAGTATGCTAGGTCAATATTGGTACCCAGTCGTACGCTACCTGTTTGAGGCTCTAGCTGTCCAAGTAGCAATTTGATAAGTGTTGTTTTTCCGGCGCCGTTCGGGCCGATCACTCCGATTTTGTCTCCCCGCATGATTGCTGTTGAGAAGGAATGGACGATCGTTTGGTCGTCATAAGCAAATGAAATATCTTTTGCCTCGGCAACAAGTTGCCCACTTCTTTGGGCTTCCTGTATCTGGAGTTTGGATTTTCCGGTTCGTTCACGACGCTGACTGCGTTCTAGCCGGAGTTGCTTTAGGGCACGTACTCGACCTTCATTTCGAGTACGTCGTGCCTTGATGCCCTGGCGAATCCAGGCTTCTTCCTCAGCGAGTTTTTTGTCAAATAAGGCATTTTGCTTTTCTTCAGCCGCCAGAAACTCTTCCTTCCTTACTAGAAATGTGTCGTAATCACAGGTCCAGTCGAAGATGCGTCCACGATCGATTTCGAGAATTCGTTTCGCGATTTTGCGGAGAAAAGCGCGATCATGGGTGACAAACAAAAGGGATCCCCGCCATTTAGCAAGAAAAGTTTCCAGCCATTGTATGGATTCAATGTCTAAGTGGTTGGTGGGCTCGTCGAGGCAAAGCAGATCAGGCTCGGAAACGATGGCCTGCGCCAGCAATACACGACGTTTCCAACCCGAAGACAACTCACTGCAGTTTGCATCTAAGTCGAGTTGCATTCGGGAAGCCAATTGTTCAACTTTGTGGTTTTGTTCCCACTCAGGTAACGGACTTCCCACGAGACCCTTTAGCACGGTTTCCTCGACAGTGCCCTGCATATCGTATGGTACTTCCTGCGGTAACCAGGCCACGGTTTTGTCGGGATGGACAATAATCTGGCCGTCATCAGGCTGTTCGATACCTAGGATGAGACGCATGAGTGTCGTTTTTCCAGCACCATTGCGCCCTAAAAGGCCAATGTGTTGATTTTCCTCAATACGACAACTCGCCTTCTCGAGGAGCGTTGGTCCGCGATAACCAATCGTGATATTTTCCAGAGCAATGATTGCCATCGAGTTTATTTAGACTCCAGCCCAACACTGTTAATTGAAACGACCTCGTATTTGTCGGAAACTTTCCCCGACGAATCAACGAATTCTGTTTTGGAATAACCGGAAACCGGCGTATCTCCGTAAGATTTTCCTTGATACAGATTGCGATAGGGTTTCTTCGGCAGGACGGAAGGGACTCGGCCAACCTCTTTCCCATTGCGTAAAATTAAAAACTGTTGAATTCCGCTTTCAAAGTCAGCATCGACATTCCAACGAACCAAAATGCCCAGATCCGTTGCCTTGGTAGTAATGGAGGAGACGCCTGGGGGAGGTGTGCTGTCGCTAACAGCGCCGGTTTTTACGAATTCAGACCATTTCATGGCAAAGGTCCTATTGGGGAGCCACGATGCTTTAAGTGGATCTCCTGGGAACTGTGATGCTGCGATGGGATCGGTTGATTCGACTGCTGCAAGGTAAGCATTTTGTTGATCCATGGTCTTTAGGGGGGCACCGAATTTGTCGGGTAGTCGCATTGCTAAGGTCGAGTCGAAAAACGGAATCGCAAGATAACGTGAATCTCCCGTGTCGTGTCCTGTTACCGGGTCGGGGGTAAAGGCAATGGGGGCACCCTGACTTCGATAGTCCTTGAACATTGCCAGACTGTAATCCCAGGCAACATGGAACCGCTCATGCTTCTTTTCCTTGAACCCGGGGTTCGCCATCATAGGGATTTGCATAGCCGCTTTCGGAATGACAGGAGCCTCGATTTCTCCCTTCTTCCAGTAACCGTAGGCGGTTCCCGATTGAAACCAGATTGAGACGATGCGTTCAGGATATTGCATCTGAAGCAGGCTTGACCAAAACCCTCCGCCGGAGTGTCCCCAAAGGCACCACGGGGCTGTCGCGATTTCCGGACAACCGGCATCCCTCGCCAACTTGTTGAGGGAGTTAATCAGTACATCTGCTGAGCCATTTCGCGGGTCACACCATAGGCGACAGCTTTGGTCAGCAGATTGTCGGTATGACGGTCCCAGAAGGGCACAATCCCATTTGGCAGCAAGTGCTTGCCAGTGTAGGTCATACGCCGCCGTTTCTCCAGACTTGCAGGCACCCACTCCGCAGCCGTGCTGGTGAATGATGATTCCACGAATTGTCTTCACGGTTCGAGGGACCCAGAGCGTGTGTGTCACCCCAATTTGCAAACCACCTTCACGGCCGGTCGGCTCGTAGTTGACGGTGTAGTAATTGCCCTCGCCACCCAGGCAGGAAGCGGTCAAAAAACAACAGCCGAAAACGGCGCAAATAAATCTTAACGAAATCATTGGGTCCTGTTTTGCGTGAATGGCGACATAGAGAGTTTGAAGAATGTTTTAACGTTTCATGTCTGAAATTGTCGTAGTGCTATCGGCGAATGCATCGAGCTCTATTCCCAATAACTGAGCCTGTGTCAGAAATAGATTGGCAAGAGGTGTCTTATCCGGGACATGGGTGTGTTGGCCTTGCTTGACACCAAGTTGTTGACCTCCGGCCATCACAATTGGAAGATCGTTGAATTGGTGTGTTGTGCCGTCGCCCAAACCGGAGCCATAAGTGAAAATTGTGTTATCCAATAGTGTCGAACCGTCAAACTCGATGATCGAATCCATGCGTTGGCAAATGTATACATATTGCTGCATGTAAAACTTGTCTATTTGCAGCAATTCGTTAACGAATTTATGTGGAGCATGAGTCATGGTGTGGTGGCTCATCGGCTTGTCAAATAAGCTGTCAAACAAATAAGGTGTGTTCCAACGTTCCGGTCCAATCATCAGAGTTGCAACATTGGTGAGTCCAGTTTGCAGAGCAGTCACCATGATGTCTCCCATGGTCCGAATGTATTCACCTCGAGGTAGTAGGGCGTCAGCGGGAAGATCGATGTCGGCGGCCTTGATTTCGTCTCTCATCCCTTCAAGGCGTTCGATCTGGATTTCAAGGCTGCGGATGCCATCAAAGTATTCCTCGAATTTGTCCTGATCGCGTTTGTTTAGATCACGTTGTAATTCTTTGGCGTCTTCTAATACAAGATCGGTAATGTCGCGAAAATCTCCCTGTGCCTGCGTACCGAAAAGGCGTCGATAAGCCTGACGGACATCTCGAATAGAAGGAGTTACATGCCCCGTGCCATACCAGGAAATGTTATCGAAATGAATTGACTCTTTGTTGTCCTGGTGACTGTTGCAACTCAGTGTGAGTGTGCGAAAAGGAGTTTGTGAGCCGATGGAATCTGCAATAATGTGATCAAACGTGCGATCCAACGGGAATGCCGATTCGGTTACCGATTCCATCGTTGCACTGCTTAGGAAACAGGAACCACATTGTGCATGCACATCGGTCCCCTGTTTGTACGTTCGATCAAGCCCGGAGATGAAACTAACTTTGTTCTTAATCGGTTTTAACGGCTCTTGTGTCGGGGTCAGATGTTCAAAAGCCTTTGTTCCAACTGAACGTTCAATGCCAATGGCCTTCGTGGTGGCTCCATTAAATTTAGGAAGGAGGGTTTCCTCTTCCCCGGGAAAGAATCCTTTGCGAACGACGCCCATTGGTATGTAATAGATTGCCATGCGTTGTCGAGGCCTCGACATTGTGTCTTTGCCAGCGGCTAGGCTCTCAAATAATGGCAACGCCAGTGTAGTACCTGCAGCGCCTTGGAGGAATTGTCGGCGGGTCGCTCTAGTCACTTGCACTTCCTTTAATAGACAGTTGATTCCCGACAGGAGCCTGGCCAACCTGTAAAAATGCCGGACTCAGTACCAGATTCTTGATTACCGTTTTGATTTGGTAATTATTCTGCCCCGCTTGTTTTACAACTTGTTCCAAGCTTATAGTGTCGCGATAAGTCGTTCTGCGGCCAAGTGCAAAACTTAGCAGGTGTTCACTAAAGGCATAAGCAAATCGCTCTTGCTCAGTAAGAAGAGCAGATTTGAGCTGCACAATGCCGTCAAAGGCATGTTGGTTGTACAGTATACCACTGGCATTCACCGGCTTGCCGTTTTCGTATTGCTCACGCCATTGTCCCACCGGATCGAAGTTTTCCAGAGCGAAGCCCAGAGGATCAATCGTTTTGTGGCAGCCGGCACAGCTGGCATTGTCTCGGTGTATCGCGAGTTGTTCACGAATCGTGAGATTTTCATCCGCGGCATTTGCCTTTCGGTCAATCGTCGGGACATCTGCGGGGGGAGGTTTGGGTGGGCTGTGTAGTATGGTTGCCGCAAACCAGGCGCCCCGTGTGATCGGTTTGGTATGATCCGATGCGGAGGTCATCGTCATAATGGCCGTATTGGTTATCATACCGCCCTGTCGCATGTCCATGATCGGAACCCGTTCAAATTTGAGTGTCCCCGGGCCGGAGTGCTGAATCTTGTCAGCTTTGGCGTACCACGTTTTTAAGGTGGCTGAACGATAGGAAAAATCCGAATGGATAAACTGCAGTATGGATTTGTCTTCGATTAGGACCGTCTCGAAAAGCAATAACGGCTCTATGGCCATGTGCATGCTGGTGTTGTACCGAGCGAAATAAAACTGATGATAGATCTCAGGGTCGGGAGCAGAGGAAATGATGTTGTCGAGTTGGAGCCACTGCCTCGGGAAACTGTCGCAGAATCGCTTGCTCTTGCGGTCTAGTAACATGCGGTCAACGTGGCTTTCCAATATTGCGGTGGTAGTTAACTCATTTTTCTCAGCACTGGCGAGAAGAGCCTGATCCGGAATGCTGCCCCAAAGAAAGAAGGACAGTCGTGAGGCAATTGTGAATTGGGGATCTGCATGATCGTGAAGATAGAAGAACCGGGGCGATGCCAGGATAGCTGCCACCGTATTCTTCATTGCAGTAGTAAAGTCGGCTCCTGAATCAATGAGCGTCCGTGCGTACTCTGCAAACCGCTTAACCGTGGTTTCACTGACTTCTTCGCGAAATGCCAGAGTGAGGATCATCTTTAAACGGTTTGCAATACTTCCGTCCCATTCAGAGATTTCTGTTTCCGGGACGGCGAATACCTCATTCCAAACACCGACGGTTTTGTTGTTAAAGTTGGGAGCATGCAAAATAGACCGGCTCAATTCCATAAACTGCTGTAATAGTAGAGGTGACATGCTGAGTTGATCGGCTTGATTGTCAAAGCCATGCTCGGCACGCAGATCCTGTGGGTAGGGGGTTACACCAGTTAATCGCGGTTCGATGAGTTGAGATTTTCCAAGGGGACGATTTCCTACCGTCACCACGTCAGGCATCTTGCCGGTAGAGGGCTGATAGTAATTGCCATATTCCCGTACCATTTGCTCCGGTAACGTGAAGACCACAATTTTCAGACCGAATAGATCGCGGACGGCGTTGCTGTATTGAAACCGAGTCATGCGCCTTATTGGGACAGGCTTCGCTGGTGGGCTAACCTGAATCGCCGCATGCAATAATTCCCGGAAGTTTTTCACCGCTGACTGTCGCGAGTCCTTTGGCAATCTGTCACTGTCTTGAGGTGGCATTAGTGAGGTATCAATCGCAGTTAGAATGTCCAGTAGCAATTGCGGCTGTGCGAGTAGGTCTTTGGGGTTTCGGAACTGAGCGAAATTCAGATTTCCAGCAGCCTCGTCACCTTGATGGCAGTTAACACAAGTCGTCTTTAGAAAAGAGATCGTATCTGAGCCCTGTAGGCCTACATTAAATAGCCCGGCGGTAAGGATTGTGATCGCGGTAATAATTGCCTGCGGTTTCATGAGCTTCATTTTATCGCAGGCCAGTTTCGATGCCTAGGTGAAACGCTTGGGGTAGATAAACACGGCTGGCCGAGGACTATTCGATCCAGTGTGATGTGATCTTTTTGGATTGCGTCCAAAACTGAATGGAACCTCGGCCTGTGATGTCCCCCACTCCGAAACGAGAGTCGTTCCAGCCTCCGAATCCAAAAGGTTCCCGGGGGACAGGGACGCCAACATTGACGCCGATCATCCCGGCACTGGCTTGCTTTGCAAATTGTTTGGCTACCTGGCCGTCCTGCGTGTAGACAACAGCGGCATTACCATAGGGTGATCCGTTTTCCAATTCGATAGCCTCATCGAGATCGCCCGCCCGAATGATGGACAGGACAGGACCAAATACCTCGGCATTGGCAATACGCATCCCCGGGGTCACGTTGTCCAGAACGGTCGGACCGACATAGGTACCTGCTTCATATCCTTCGACGGTCGTGTCACGACCGTCGAGTAAGACCGTAGCGCCCTGCTCCTCAGCTTCAGTGATGTATTGTTCAATGCTGGATTTGGCTGCAGCCGAAATGACGGCGCCCAGATTTTCTCCCGGAACCAAAGCTTTAGATTGTTCGACGACCTGTTCCACGATGTGATCGACCTTCCCTACCGCGACCATGGTTGCAGCAGCCATGCAGCGTTGGCCAGCACACCCGCAGGCACTGGCAGCAACGTTAGCCGCCGTGTATTCCACATCTGCATCGGGCATGACAATCAAATGGTTTTTGGCTCCACCCATGGCTAATACCCGTTTCAGTGACGAAGTGCCGCGGGTGTAGACTGTTTTTGCGACCGGCGTGGAACCGACGAACGTTAGTGCCTTAATGTCGGCATGATCACAAATGGCCTCCACGATTGATTTGTTGCCGTGAACAATATTGAATACCCCGTTAGGTAGACCGGCTTCAGTCAGAAGCTCGGCAATACGATTGCCGCTAAGTGGTACTTGTTCGCTCGGCTTAAATACCATCGTGTTGCCCAGGGCCAATGCCATCGGGATGGTCCAGTGTGGCACCATAATTGGGAAGTTAAACGGTGTAATACATGAGACAACCCCTATTGGTGCCTGCTGGATGGAGCAGTCGAATCCAGGGCTGACCTCAAGTGATTCTCCCGACACCAAATTTGGCAAGGAACAGGCAAGCTCCGTTAGCTCGATCGCTTTAAGTACCTCGGCCTTTGATTCCCCGATGGTTTTCCCGTTCTCCTCATGACAGATTAGTGCTAGTTCCTCCAGATTTTCCTGTAGTAGATTTCGATAAGAATAGAACACGTCACAACGCTGACGTAAGGTCAGAGAAGACCACGTTGGAAACGCTACTCGGGCTGCGGAAACAGCAGCTTGTAGATCTTCCGGCGTCGAGGTTGGTACTGAACTTAATGCTTCACCGTTGACAGGCGAAGTAACCTGAAGCGGTGGTGACGCACTGGCCACCGGTGATCCGTTGATGTAATTGTTGAGAGGAGCGTATTTCATGGCGTCTGTATTTAGGTAATGTTCGTTGTAAAGTTATGTGAGCTGCTTTGTTTTCTTTACACTTATTTTAACCTTTACTCAACCCAACGTAGTAAAATCACCATCAAACAAAATTTATAACTCAAGAGACCGCCCACTCAGCAAAACAGGGGAAAAAGCATGGCGACCGATACGGCCTTTCAAATGGCAGCCTCCAACGTCAGATTTGGTCAGGGAACGACCGCTGAAATTGGAATGGATTTGCGGGATATGGGCGTCAAGCGGACATTGGTTGTGATGGATCCGGCGTTGGTTGACCTTCCAACAGGTGAAGTCGTTCGTAATGCGCTGAGGACTAATCATGTCGGTTTCGATGTGTTTACCGAAGTGTCTGTCGAGCCTACCGATGCAAGTTTTCAACGAGCCGCTGAAGTGGCATGTAAGGGTGGCTATGATAGCTTCGTTGCCGTCGGAGGGGGGAGTACGATTGATACATGCAAAGCGGCCAATCTTTATGCGAGTTATCCGGCAGAGTTCTTCACGTATGTGAATGCCCCCATTGGGGAAGGCAAGCCAGTCCCAGGCCCAACGAAACCATTAATTGCCATTCCCACCACGGCTGGTACCGGTAGTGAAACGACTGGTGTCGCGATCTTTGACTATGTTGAAAAGCATGCCAAGACAGGTATCGCCCATCGATATTTGAAGCCTACATTAGGAATTATTGACTCGGATAATACAGCGACGATGCCCGCTGCGGTCGCCGCGTCCAGCGGGCTAGATGTGCTGAGCCATGCGCTCGAATCCTACACGGCCATCCCCTTTGATCAGCGACCTAAACCAAACTCTCCACTGGAACGCCCCGCTTATCAGGGGACGAATCCGATCAGCGATATCTGGGCGATTAAAGCGTTGGAACTGATGGCGGAATACCTTCCGCGAGCCTATGCCGACACCACGGATGCAAACGCCAGGATGAACATGCTGATGGCATCGACGATTGCTGGTATCGGCTTTGGAAATGCGGGGGTCCATTTACCGCATGGGATGTCTTATCCAGTTGCCGGGATGGTAAAGGCATTTAACCCTAACGGCTATGAAGTCGACCACCCGATCGTGCCGCATGGAATGTCAGTGATTTTGAACACGCCGGCTGTCGTTCGTTTTACGGCACCATCTGATCCAAAGCGGCATTTGATCGCAGCTCAGGCATTAGGCGCGGATATTAGTGGTGTTCCGGATGAGGCTGCCGGCGAATTGCTGGCCGAACGCGTTATTCATTTTATGAAACTAACCGATATGCCCAATGGCTTGAGTGCCGTGGGTTATGATCAAACTGATATTCCGGCCCTTGTTCAGGGGACACTTCCGCAACATCGTGTTACGAAGTTATCACCCATCGCAGCAGGGGAAGCCGAATTAACCCAGTTGTTCGAAGATTCCATGGTGATCTATTAGTTGTTAGTTGTCAGTGGCGTAGTTGCCAGTTCTTCTTGTCATTGGTAGGGTTTGACGGCGTTATACTTAAGCAATATTTATCAACGGATTGTTTTGTCCTTGGTGTCTGTTGTCTGTTCGCCCAGGGAATTGAACACCAGGGGCAAGAAGCCATGAAAGACAATGAGTAATGAAGCGATTTACCAGACTGGCGTTGGTTTGTTTAATAATGTGTGTTGTGCTTGAGCTACCGGGAAAGCTTCGCGCTTCTCAACCGAATATTCTCTTCTTTCTTGCCGATGATCTCGGGTGGAAAGACCTCGGGGCCTACGGGTCAAGCTTTTATGAAACACCGCATCTGGACAATCTTTCTGCACAGGGGTTGCGGTTTACTGACGCCTATACTTCTTCGACAGTCTGTTCTCCTACACGGGCTAGTATTATCACTGGCCAAACACCGGCCAGACATGGTTGTACGAACTACGGTGGTAGTATTGCGAAGTCTCATCATGGATTGCCTCAGGCACTGGCTAATGGAGGCTACCAAACGTTTTTTACGGGCAAGTGGCATATCGGAAATTTGTCCCCCGAGTTAGCCGGATTCCAGCACGCGTTGGAAATATCAGCACGTGCGGGAACCCCGGAGGACCCTAAGTCTACTCGGCGAATCACAACCAATACGGTCAAATTCCTCCGGGAATTGGAGTCGGAAAAACCGTTCTTTGCTTACGTTAACTACCATGCCGTTCACTTAGCGTTACGAGAAGCTCCGGAATTGGTGGCTAAGTACCGAGCCAAGTTAAAAGCGTATCCCCCTAAAACGCTTGGCCCGGTGGGACTCGAGAAAGAACGTGAGCGTGATAATAAACAGGTCCAGAATGTCCCCGAATATGCGGCCATGATGGAGGGGATTGATAACTCGGTTGCTGAAATTCTTGCAGCACTCGAACAAACAGGGAGAGCAGCGAATACTTTGGTAATCTTCACGAGTGATAACGGAGGGCTGAGCACAAAACCTTGTACTTCTAACCTTCCGTTGCGCGCTGGTAAAGGCTGGGCTTATGAAGGTGGGATCCGTGTTCCGATGATTATTCGGTGGCCGGGGAAAATCGATGCCGATAAGCAAACCAAGGTTCCGGTGACCAGTATGGACTTCTATCCAACCCTGCTTACCGTTGCAGGCTTGCCATCGTTGCCAAAACAGCACATAGACGGAGTCGATATAAGTTCATTAATGCTGGGTGAGTCGGCCATTGAGCGAGAAACGCTCTATTGGCATTACCCTCACTATCACGGTGCCGGGTGTATCCCGGTTGGAGCATTACGCTATCAAAACTGGAAACTGGTGCACTGGTTTGGCGAACAACGCTATGAACTGTACGACCTGGAGTCTGACCCGAGTGAGTTAAAGGATCTTTCTGCAGAGCATCCCCGCGAGCTTTTGCTTCTGAAAGGCAGGCTCACTAAATGGCAGCAGTCGATGCCGGGGATTAAATTTGATAGTCCCAATACGCTTCGGAAGAAATAGTTGATTACGGTAGGTGGTCGATAATGACCTTAGCTGCGGTCGATTCGACCTGCACGTGGCCGACAACTTTGTCATCCGTACGGGTGATCATCCAGGTGGCGCCTTGACGCGTGAGTTGTGATTTAGCCTGTCCTGCTTCAATTTGGAAATAGAGTACAGGCTTTCCTTGTTGGTCAATCCAGTGCACGTTGACAGGGCTTTTCGTTTTATTGAGAAAGGTGACGGTTAATTTGGGTCCGACAGGATTTGAGTTTTTCATCGGCACTTCGGCGGATCGCAATGGTAGCTGTTTTAATTCCTGAACCCCGGTCACGCGGTAGGGGGAAAAACTTTGCGGTCTTAAGGCTCTGTACTTTTCTAAAACCTCCCGATGCTCGGGAGAAGTTGCCAGATTGTTCCATTCATAACGGTCATTCTGTACGTCATATAGTTCTTCTTCATCACCTTGATAATGAATGTATCGCCAGCGGACGTCACTGATACTGTAGTTTTCCGGTCGGTCGAGATGCGTGATTGCCACATGGGGCCAGTTTGCTTTAGGGTTCTCAATGAGAGGCTTAAGGCTGGGATGGTCATGCTTTTCCTCGGCTGGCAGGCCAGCCAAATCTAGCAGTGTGGGAAACAGGCTGGTCAAACAGACGGGTTGGTGGCAAATGCCAGGTTTGCTTTTGGGCGCGCGAATCATCAACGGCACTCTCGTGCACGCCCGCCATGCGGTAAATTTTTGCCAGTGTTGTTTTTCGCCAAGGTGCCACCCGTGGTCTGACCACAGAACGAGTATCGTGTTGTCTTGATGATCACTTGCTTCCAGAGTGTCGAGTACTCGGCCCAGCATCGCATCGGCATAATGGATGGATGCAAGATATCCCTGCACTGCCCGCTTCCACTGACCTTCCTTTCGGATGTGAGCAAAGTAGCGGTTGGGACCACGGCGTTTACCAGTCGGGGGTAGGTCATCTAAATCATCTTCTTTGTAGCCTGGTGGAAGTTGAATGGACTCCAGTGGAAAGGGATCGAAATACTTAGCAGGCACGAACCAGGGTTCATGTGGGCGGTAGATTCCGCATGCTAGAAAAAACGGTTTGTCATGCTTGGAGGAAAGCATGGCGTTAACCCAATTGGTGACAAGGTAGTCGCCGCCATATTCTTCGTCGGTTGCATCGAGAGGCCCCCAGTCGGTTTCGACATATTGCCACGGTCCACCTCGGGGAAGACTAAGCGGACGGGGATTTGGATAAAGTGTTCGTGGAAAAGGGTTCTCCGTCTCTTTATTAGGGAAATACTGATTCCAGGAGGCTGCATCGATGAAATAGTGCAGCATTTTTCCAGAGCCGCTGGCATGGTAGCCGTGACGCATTAATGTTTTTGGAATGATCTCTTCGGTTGGCATGACGGCCCGCATCGATTGATTGTTGGAGTAGAGGCCGGAGAGGTTTGGGGAAATGCCGGTAAACACAGCGGCTCGGGAGGGATTGCAGGCTGGAGCCGCACAATGGGCATTGGTGAAAAACACACTGGTTTGTGACAGCCGATCTAAGTTCGGGGTAAGTGCCTGAGGGTGCCCGCCCATACACCCAATCCAGTCATTGAGATCATCCATCGCGATGAACAAAATGTTGGGCTTTGGGGTGGAAGCTTCTTCAGCGAGACTGATCAAATAGTCCAGGCTTGTTAGCCAAAAAGCCATGCAAAGCGCAATCAGGGAACGGAGCATCGGTTGTGATCTTTCGAAAAATGGAGGTGAAGCCCATTCTAACGCAAGTTTCTATAGGTTAGGGGATGAGTTTGGCACGAAAGTATTTTGTAAGTTCCCTGAACTTATCAAGGACAAGCAGTAACTACAGCAGGGATGGCCGATACCTCTTCGTTAATCTCAAGTTTGTATATAAACAAATCACGACTTGCCGATCCGTCTCAGTCGGCCCGCTGAGTGATCCAATTAATGCAATTAGCGGTTGTTAAACTGAGCGTTCGTGTGTTAAGTGAATAGTATGGATAGTCAACATACCTTTATTGCGACAACGGCGTTTGGTTTGGAAGCTGTTGTCAAACGAGAGCTACAGGCTTTAGGGTATGAGGCTCGCGGCACATCCCCCGGATGGGTCGAGTTCGACGGAGACTTATCGGCAATTTGTCGAACCAACACCTGGCTGCGAACCGCTGACCGTATTCTCGTGAAGGTAGCCAGTTTTCAAGCTGCTGACTTCGAGGCATTGTTTGAGACCACTAAATCGATCGATTGGACACGGTGGCTTCCCGCTAACGCCCGTTTTCCCGTCGAAGGTCGGTCCGTACGCTCGCAGTTAACCAGTGTGCCGGCCAATCAGCGATCGGTTAAGAAGGCGATCGTGGAAGCGATGCAAGCTCAACATGGAGTCGCAACGCTCCCCGAAGACGGCCCGCTTTACAAGTGCCAAATCGCGCTTCTCAATGATGAAGCGACCCTGACTATCGACACGACAGGGCCAAGTTTGCACAAACGAGGGTACCGTGAGTTCGCCGGCGGCGCTCCGATCAAAGAAACGCTCGCTTCGGCAATGGTTCAGCTAAGTTACTGGGAGCAAGAAAAGCCATTCATTGATCCCTTCTGCGGCAGCGGTACGATTGCCATTGAAGCAGCGATGCTGGGCTGTAATATGGCGCCCGGTTTGCACCGCAAGTTCGCTGCGAGTGAATGGGGTAATTTGGACTCGAAGCTATGGGAGGAAGCCGCCGCAGAAGCGCGCGATCTTCGACAACCAGGCTTCGAAGAAAAACTGATCGCGACAGATAACGATTTTCGAATACTCAAGACGGCGCGTGAGAATGCAGAAAAGGCCGGTGTCAGCGATCTCATTCACTTTCAAGAAAAGGACTTTTCGGATTTGCAGAGTAGTCGGAAATACGGATGCCTGATAACCAACCCGCCGTATGGTGAACGTCTGAGCGATTGGCATGGATTGAAGCCTCTCTATGAATCCATGCCTTTGGTGCTAAAACGCCTCCCCACCTGGTCGCATTTCGTGATTACCAGTTACGACGGTTTCCAAAAACTACTTCAAAAGAATGCGAGTCGTCGCCGTAAGCTTTACAACGGAAGAATCGAATGCGTTTACTATCAATTTCATGGCCCAAAGCCGAGGTCCGATGAGAGGCAGCCTGTCTTTGGAGGTGTGTCTGAAAAAGCGGAAGAGCAAGCCGGGCTGTTTAAACGTCGTCTTGGGAAGCGAGCTCGCCATTTACGTAAATGGCCAAGCAAACGCGGTATTGATTGCTATCGGTTGTATGAGCGAGACATTCCAGAGATTCCACTGGTGGTTGACAAGTATCATGATCATTTGCATATGTCCGAGTTTGAACGTCCTCACGACCGTGACCGCGCCCAGCAGGATGATTGGTTGGAATTGATGCGTGTTAGCGCGGCAGAGGCGCTCGAAGTACCGACTAAGAATGTATTTCTGAAGCGACGCGGCATGCAACGCGGCTCTTCTCAGCATACGCGGATGTCACAGGATCGGTATGAGACTGAAGTTCAGGAGAATGGCCTGAAGTTCATTGTTAACCTTTCAGACTACGTTGATACAGGACTCTTTCTTGACCATCGCGAAACTCGCATGATGGTTTGTAATGAGGCATTGGGAAAAGATGTTCTCAATTTATTTGCCTATACCGGGGCCTTTTCCGTTTATGCGGCAGATGGTGGAGCCCAAAGCACGACCACGGTTGACTTGTCTAACAACTATCTTGACTGGGCTGAACGAAATATGCAGCTCAATGGTTTTACCGGAGATGAACATAGCTATGTGCAGTCTGACATCCGTGAATACCTGCGTTCCCTACCTCAGGAAGAGTTGTTTGATCTGGCGGTCATTGACCCACCAACATTTTCCAATAGTAAATCCACGGACGAAGATTGGGTTCTGCAGGAACATTATCCGGAACTGATCAACTCGGTAATTAATAGACTCCGCCCGGGCGGGGTGATTTACTTCTCTAATAATTACCGACGGTTCAAATTCAATGAGTCATTTATTCGTGGTGATTGTCATGAGATTACGAAACAAACCATTCCCGAAGACTTTCGTAATAAACGAATCCACCGGTGCTGGCGGATTGAAAAGCGTTGATTCGTCAAAGTTTATTCCGGATTTAAGCTGAATCCGGCACCCCGCTCGCGCGCTTTTCGATCACAATAAAGGCTATGCCCTCAAGGCTTTTCAATGTACGTTCGACCCAGAAGGTGAATAGTAGTGTTTCGTACTCAACGATGTCTCCTTTTATCATTATTGATCCCGGCACTATTTTTGCCTGCTATACCGTCAGCGAACGCACAACGGACTCAAAACGTTGTTGTAACGCAAGTGCAGGAATTGGAATTTGCCGGTAGCCAAAATTCGATTGGGATTATCAATGCTAGTAAGACGGCACGCGTCGGTGCCGCAGTCGATGGTCGCGTTGCCGATCTGCTGGTAGAGGAAGGTGATGCCGTTACGACCGGTCAGCCCCTTGTGAATCTGCAGACTGCGATCCTTCAGTTTCAGTTGGAGGGAGCGAAAGCGGAGTTGGCACTTCGACAGGCAGAACTCGACGAGTTAAACGCCGGGACAACGAAAGAAGAACTCGATGCCTCTATGGCGAATCTCCGTGCATCGGAGGCGGCTAAAAAATTCTCGGATTGGAACTTCAGTCGGGTCGAAAAGTTGTTTCAGGGCGGACAGGTCGTTTCAGAGACGGAATTTCAACAGGCGCAGGCAAATCAAAAGCGAGATGAGCAACTTTATCAGGCCGCCCTGTCCAGCCACCGACTTAATGTGCGAGGCCCTCGGAAAGAACTGATTGTCCAGGCTACCGCCCGGCTTAATGGTCAAGTCGCCGTAATTAAATCACTGGAAGAACAATTAAAACGCCATACGATTATTTCCCCGTTTAACGGATTTGTCACGATTAAACACTCGGAACAGGGCCAGTGGGTGACTAAGGGGGAAGTGGTCGTCCAAATCATCAAGCTTGATGTTGTTGATATTGTAGTGAATGTGACCGCCGATCACGTTAGTAAGCTGGCATTGGGAGATCAGGTGCGAATTGAGGTCCCCAACGTGACCCAACAATTAGTCTTTGGTGATGTGTTTGCCATTGTTCCGGAGGCAGATCCTCAGTCGCGCACCTTCCCGGTGAAGATACGAGTTAAAAATGAAGTCGGCAAAGCTGGTCCGGTCTTAAAGGCAGGTATGTTAGCAAGAGTTGAGTTGCCGGTAGGCCAACCCAGGAAAATGTTAATGGCGCCTAAAGATGCCATTGTTCTTAACGGAAGTAAGCGAACGATGTTTGTCGTTGATGAGACCACGATGCAGGTTTCCGAAGTGGCTGTCGAATTAGGAGTTTCCAATGGAGACCTGATTGAAGTGTCCGGTGGTGTCGATGCCGGACAGTCTGTCGTTGTTCGAGGCAACGAACGCCTGAAGACCGGTCAAAAAGTTCAAATAAGTTCGCCACAGACAGTTACGCCCAAGGAAGAGTAAAGGGAATCGGTTGAACCTGATCAAAGCATTTGTCGATAACCCTGTCAAAGTGACTGTTGGTGCTCTGCTTGTTGCCATCTTTGGCGGCATCGCGATGTTTAGCATGCCTAAGCAACTAACTCCTGAAGTGGAAACCCCGATGGTGATGGTTTCTACACGTTGGCCAGGTGCCAGTCCTCAGGAGATTGAGCGAGAGATTATTCTGGAGCAGGAAGAGCAGCTCAAAAGCGTCGAAGGCATGATTAAAATGTCATCGACTTGTCGAAATTCCAGCGCGGAAATCGAACTGGAATTTGCAGTTGGGACGAATTTGCAGGAGGCAGTTGTTCAGGTTAGTTCCCGCCTCCAACAGGTACGTCAGTATCCAGTTGACGCGCAAGAGCCGGTGATTGAAACTCGCAGCACATCGGACTCGTCTATCGCCAGACTCGTCCTTTCAGCTCGCCCTCCCACCGTGAAAGCGATTCAGGAATTCGCAGTCGACCACCCTGCCCTCAAAGAAGAGCTTGCTTATGTCGCCAGTGCGATGAATTCGGCATTGCGCGTTTATCGTTTGCGCGAGGTTTATAAACAACGCGGCAAGGAGTTCCCGGGGCTTGAGGAAATCCTTCCGCCGGATATCGACTTAATGAAGCTGCGGCGTTTTACCGAAGATGTTGTGGAAGCCCGGTTAGAGCGAGTTCCGGGGGTCTCGGATGTCTACACTTACGGTGGTCTGGAAGAAGAGTTGGAAATTGTTCTCGACCCTGAGGCGCTTGCTATACGTCAGCTTACGGTGCTGGATGTATTGGCCGCTTTGAGAGGGCAGAACAAAGACACGTCAGGCGGTGATATCTGGGAAGGTAAACGCCGTTGGGTAATCCGCACACTAGGCCAGTTTCGCGACAATACCCAGGTCGAAGAGCTGATTGTCGCGATGCCTAATCAGGTACCGGTCTATCTGGGCGACGTTGCTGAAGTCAGGATTGGGTATAAGAAAGCTGATAGTGTTGCCCGCCGATATGGTGAACGAAATAACGGGCTTGGAATTCAGCGACGGGTTGGGGCTAATGTCATCGAGGTGATGAAAGGGATTCGGGAAGCCGTTGCGGAACTTAATGCCGGGGTGCTCGCCCAAAAAGATCTGGAGCTTTATCAGTATTACGACGAAACCGAGTACATCAACTCTGCAATTTCGTTGGTAACCGATAACATCTTTCTGGCGACTTCTCTCACCATGATTGTGCTGATGCTGTTTCTGCATCGATCGGTCAAGACGATGTTGGCTATTCCTGTCTTGGTCTGCTCGTCGGTAATGGCGGTTTATATCTCGCCCTGGTTCTTTTTGTTGACCTTGGGGTTAATCGTTGGATTTGGGTTGTGGTTCGGTCGCGGAGCCTTGGTGATTGGCATTGCTATCCCGGTAAGTTCGGTGGCGACGTTTTTAGCATTAGGTATTGCCGGCCGGTCATTTAATGTCATTAGCCTAGCCGGAATGGCATTTGCAGTTGGCATGTTAGTTGATAATGCCGTCGTGGTATTGGAGAATATTCACCGACGGATCCAGCAGGGAGAGCCGTCGTTTCAGGCTGCTGTCAGCGGCACGAAGGAAGTGGCCGGGGCCATCGTTGCTTCAACGCTTACGACGGTCGCTGTCTTTTTGCCGGTGGTGTTTGTGGAAGATACTTCCGGTCAGCTGTTTAGGGATATTGCCCTGGCTATTAGCTTTGCGGTCATCTTCTCACTTGTTTGTGCGACAACACTGATGCCAACCGCCGCCGCCCGCCTGTACCTTGATTACAAGCAGGAAGATTCACCGCAGTTAAATAAACTGCGATGGCTAAACAGATTGGGAAACGGAGTGGTCGAAGGAGTCGTTCGGTTTAATCAAATGATTCAACGATCGGCCGTCCGGGCCGTTTCGTTTGTAGCTTTCGTCTTGCTGGCGGTCGTTGTTTTAACAATTGTCTTGTGGCCTAAGTTGGAATATTTGCCCGCCGGTAACAGGAATATGGTCTTTATCCGAATGTCGCCTCCGCCTGGATATAACATGGACGAGTTGATGGAAATGGGTAAAGAAATCGAAGAGGATCTGGAACCCATCTGGAATGCAAATCCGCAGCAGGAGGCCCAGATGGATTTCCCCGTCATCGCTTATTATTTCTTTAGTGCCAGAACCAGTGGGGTTGCGATGGGCGTGCAGGCTTACGATCCCCTACGAGTTGCTGAGTTAATGCCGCGGCTGAAGACCTACGGGGACAAGTTTCCTGGAACTCGAGTTGTCGCTTCACAAGCCAGTCTTTTTGGTCGGGGATTTAGTGGAGGCCGTACGATAGATGTTGAAATCACAGGGCGTGATCTGGAAAAACTGATCGAGATTGGGGGGGAAGTAATCGATCGGCTGCAGAGTGGTAAAGACGGAGTGCCGTCACGCCTGGCTGACGCTCAGATGTTTCCACGTCCAAGTCTTGATCTGTCCAGTCCCGAAATTCACCTGATTCCGGACAAGGTGGCGTGTGCAGAATTAGGAGTCACAGCGGATGAGCTTGGCTACACAGTAGATGCCTTTGTCGATGGTGCTTACGCCGGTGATTTCTTTTATGGTGGAGATAAAGTCGATATTACGCTCAAAGGTGATCGCGTTGTTGACCTCCGGACCCAGGATTTAGAAGACTTGCCGATCGCCACGCGTTCCGGGAAATTAGTTCCGTTATCCGCGTTGGCTGATATTGAATATAGCAGTGGGCCTGAGCAGATTATGCGACGCGAACGTCTACGCGCGATTACCATCCAGGTGACACCGCCACCGGAAATCGCTTTGGAAGAAGCGATGGATATCATCAAAAACGATGTTGTACAACCAATGCTCAGAGATGGTTCGATGGGTACCGGGAATGTGATTACCCTCTCCGGTGCCGCCGATAAACTGAATCAGACCTGGGAGTCACTACGTTGGAACCTGCTGCTGGCTTTGGTGATTACTTATTTATTGATGGCAGCGTTGTTTGAATCGTGGCTTTACCCACTCGTAATTATCTTCTCCGTCCCGCTTGGCGCTGTAGGGGGCTTGCTGGGCTTAGCCCTGTTGAATGTGTTTGTCCTGCAAACGCTCGATGTGCTTACCATGCTGGGTTTTGTGATCCTAATTGGTACGGTGGTGAACAATGCGATTTTGATTGTGCATCAGGCTCTTAATCACATTCAAGAAGATGGAATGCAGCATCGTGACGCAATTCCTTTAGCGGTTCGTTCTCGTATCCGCCCTATCTCTATCACGACCATTACCACAGTGCTGGGCTTACTCCCCTTAGTGCTGTTTCCCGGCGCTGGCAGTGAGCTTTATCGTGGTTTGGGTAGTGTTGTCCTCGGAGGCTTATTAGTGTCCACCATCCTGACATTGGTTCTTGTGCCAACCGTGTTCACGCTCTTTATGGATGCCCGTCTGGTTGTGGCGAATTGGCTGTCGGCATCTGCTGCTCCAGAGCAGGCCCTTCCGGTTGAGGATTGAAAAGTAGTGGTGCTTCGTTTCAATCGCCAAAAGCGTATAACTTGGAGTGTGTTCTGATATAGATCACACCATCGACAATGGCAGGGGTGGCGTAGACAAAATCAGCCATGTCATTTATCGCCAGGACTTTGCGGCTGGTTCCGAGCTTAAGCACAGTGATTTTCCCGTCTCCGGACGTGGTATATAGTTTCCCGTCGGCAATTACTGGCGAAGCGTAGTGTGTCCCGCTTCCGCCGGTTCTCATACGGAATAACCGCTTGCCCTGCTTTAAGTCAACGCAGGTCAGTAATCCCCCGTTTTTTACCATGTAGATGTAGCCGTCGGCGTGAATTGGTGAGGGGACTTCAGGGATCCCCTGCGTTTCAATCCTGCGAATGTCAGTTTCAGAAACGCGTCCTTTACTTTTGAGAGGGATGGCAATTAAACCATGTTCGACGTAATCTTGCTGGCGGTTTTTTTCCTTCTCCAGGACGCGTCGCCATTCGTCACGAGCAATCTGCCCGTCTTTGTTGGGGTCAGCATGAGCAAACTGGAAGGGATAGCCGTTTTGCGGCGCCTCGGTTCCTTCGCTGCGATGGAAATAGAACAGTTTGGGGATCTCTTGACGATTGATTAGTTTGTCACCGTTCTTATCGTTATTAGCAAGGAGTTCGTCGAACGTTGGGAAGTCCGGGTGCAAGGCCTCTTCACCTGTTTGATTCCAGGTGGCCACGACGACCTCGTCGCCGGCAATCACGGGAGTACTGGTGGCGGTCGTCGAGCATTTTAACTCCCAATTCAGCTTTCCATCTTCAAGATTGAACGATTGAATACTTCGTACTGCGTGTACAATCAGCTGGTTCTCGTGGATGATAGGCACCCCAGCACAGGCCATGTTAGGGGTGAATCGTTCGGGATTCTCGACCTTCCAGATTTCTCTGCCCGTGCGTTTGTCGATGGCCAACAGGTAGTGGTCGATGTAATTCCCCCGGTAAAGGATCACCTTGTCATCGTGGATGATCGGCGAGACCGCATTTCCCGAATAGGACTTGGTTAAAGGTAGTCGGATTTCCCACAGCAACATGCCTTCTAAATCAAGACAGACAACACCGTAGGAACCGAAGTAGGCAACGACTCGTTCCCCGTCACTAGCAGCGGTGCTACTGGCAGGATTGAAAGATGGATGACCTTGCTCTAAGGTGGGGACCTTAATGCGGTAGACCCATCCGGACTTCCCGGAAGAGCGTTCCAGTGAGAATATCTGCAGCTCATTGATGTCTTTCTGAGCTCCCGTGAGAATGATTTGATCGTCGATGATACAGGGGGACGAATGGCCGCTGGCGACCGGCACGTTCCATCGTTCGTTCTTCCCAGGCCCGAAATCCGTGGCGACTGCTGCTGAGTCGGCATGCCCGGCACTGTTGGCACCCCGGAATTGGGGCCAATCAGCGGCGGAGGAAAGAGTTGTAAGGCCAGACAGGATTGCGGTGACCATGAAAAGGCGGGTTGGCATTACTTTAATCTCTTGGTGATTAGAGTGAAGCGTTGGTGCCTGATTCATCGTCCGAGTTTTCGGACTTAGGCTCAGGGTTGTTGAGGAGTGTGTCCCGGGGGCTGGCGTGCAAGTCTGTTTCGTCGGCGATCGCTTCGCCCACAATTGATTCCAGCAAATCCTCATCAGCAACAATTCCGGCGGTTTGGCCAAATTCGTCGACAACCAACATTAGCTTGTGAGTATTCTCGACCATAGAGTCAAAAGCCGTTTGAGCGGGAGTCGTATCGCCCACACTTTCGAGAGTGTGGGCCAACGCGGTTAACGGCGTCTCCTGTCCGGAAATGTGTGCTTCGAGGACTTCCGAGTAGATGACGTACGAAGTTACCGTTTCGTCCTCGGCTTCAAGTGGGATTCGCGCGAAGTCGACAGGCACATGGGTCTTTACGAATTCGGACGTTGTTAACTTGTCGCTTACGTGAAAGACTAGATTGAAAGGGGTCATGACATCACGAACGGTTGTAGTGCGAAGATCCAGGATGTTTTGTACCATTTCGGCTTCATCATCCGAAATCGTTCCCGACTCACCGGCCAGACCTGCAATGGCTTTTAATTCGACACGTGAAAATGTACTGTGATGGCCCGATGAGGAGATTAGCTTGGAACAGATTTGTAGCATCCACACGACGGGGTATAAGCCCAAGATCAGCAAGTGGATTAGTATCGAAGTTGGTTTTGCCAGAGCGTTACAGTACCGGGCCCCCAGAGTCTTGGGAATCACCTCTGATAACACGAGCACCAACAGAGTTAAAATGGCTGAGGCCCAGCCAAGGTACTTGCCGTCGAACAGAGTGCTTACTTCAGAGCCGACGCCGGCGGCGCCCATGGTGTGAGCGATGGTGTTTAGCGTGAGAACCGCGGAAAGTGATTTATCAAGGTCATTTTTCTGGCCTTGCAGGCGCTCTCCCGCTTTACTGCCATTGTCGATCATGGACTGAATGTAGCCGGGGCCTACCGAAAGTAGGACGGCTTCCAGAATCGAGCAGAGGAAAGAAAACCCCAACGCAAGTGCGAGATACAGTGTTAACGGTATAAAGTCTGTGAATGTCATGGTTTTAGTGTACACGTTTTACGTCTACTCATGCAGCGCCGCTTTGGAACTGCGTGTCTTACACTCGCGCACTCGGTACAATGGACACATCCACAACAAGACGTGAATCTAAGAGTTTCTTGCTATGCCCAATATTGTTTTTGCCGAAATGCGACAGGAAACGGCTTCGTTTAATCCATTTCCAACAGATTATGCAATGTTCCGGCAAATACATGGTGCTCAGGTCATTAAAAAGTATCACGGAACAAAAACGGAGATTTCCGGCTTTATGGATGTAATGGCCGGGAAAGACGATGTCCAGCTTTTACCGGCGATGAGTGCTGCCAGTGTTTCCGGGGGAGCTGTTCCAACGGAAGATTTGCAGCGCCTCATTAATGAGATTGCTGCGTCGATTGCATCGGTTGCAAATAAAAATGAAATCGATGCGGTCTATATGTGCCTGCATGGTGCCATGGCAGGTGAAACGGAAGGCGATCCTGAAGGGGTGCTTCTTGCCAGAGTGCGAGAAATTGTTGGCGATGTCCCTCTGGTGGCCAGCATCGACCTGCATGCCGTGCTTACCGACCGAATGTTGGAATTGATTGACATCGTCGTACCCTTTCACACTTATCCTCATGTTGATCAGTACGAGACCGGACAGCGAGCGGCTAATTGTTTGTTGAGATTAATGGCCGGTGATACGAAACCTGAAACAGTCACGGTGAAATTGCCGATGCTGGTACGCGGGGATGAATTGATTACAGCGACAGGTAAATACGGCGAGGCGATACGGCTTTGTCAGGAAATTGAAGCCTCGGAAACCGGGTTATCGGCAGGTGTGAACATCGGCAACGCGTTTACTGATGTTCCGGAGCTGAGAACCAATATTCTTGTCGTCCGTGATGGTGACCGTATACAGGCTGAAGAGGATGCCCGGCGAATCGCCAGGTTTATGTGGGAACACCGAGAGCTATTCAAAGCGGACTTGATTTCAGTAGAGGACTCGATTGACGTTGCGCGGCAAACAAACGGATTGACTGTCTTCTCAGATGCTGCGGATGCGACTGCGAGTGGTGCCTCAGGCGATAGTAATGAAATTCTTAAGGCACTGGTGAGGTCAGACTTTGATCGGAAGTGCCTGGTGCCAATTGTTGATCAAGCTGCCGTCGAAAAAACGATCGCTTGTGGCGAAGGGGGGGTGGCCAGAGTTGCACTGGGAGGCACGCTGGATCCTGGTCGGTTTGGTGCTTTGGAGATTGAAGTGGAAGTGCTTCGCATTTACGACGGCCATTTCGCTTATGAAAATGGGTTGCCAGGATATGGTGGTCAGGTGGTTATATTACGTCACAAGAACATCGACATACTTGTCGTTGAACGAAGTCTATATTTCGTGGGGCAGAAGGTGTTTGCCAGTCATGGTTGTGACCCGGCAGACTACGCAATCGTCGTGGTGAAATCACCCAACGGATTTCGACCGTATTATGAAAACATCGCAGCACAGATTTGTGCTGTGGACGTGATTGGATCGACCAGTGCTAACCTGAATAGCCTGCCTTATGAAAATGTCGTCCGCCCTGTTTTCCCCTTAGATGATGTGAACATTGAATTTTAGGTGTTTCGATGAAGATAACAGCCGTAGAACCTATTCACTTGCGTGTCCCTGTGGTGGAAGCAATTCCGGACGGTACGCTGGATGTCCTGATTGTCAAAATCCACACAGATGAAGGTCTGACAGGTATTGGTGAGGTGACAAGCCAGTCATACGTGTGCAAGGCTTGTTTCGACGCTCCCCGAAGTGCGGCACGGCGGCATGGTCTGACTTCAATCTTGCTGGGAGAAGACCCCCGTGACGTCGAGGGGCTGTGGGAGAAAATGTATTACGAGACCAATCGTTATGGACGGCGTGGAGCTGGAATCCATGCGATGAGTGGTGCTGATATTGCACTTTGGGATTTGAAAGGCAAAATTGAAGGGAAGCCGGTCTCAGAACTGCTTGGGGGAAGAGTTAGGGACGATGTTCGGGCTTATGCAAGTGTTCTGTTCGCAGACACCCCTGAAGAAACTGCAGCGATGGCGCAAGAATATGTTGAGATGGGATTAACGGCGGTAAAGTTTGGCTGGGGACCCATTGGACCGGATCCTGATGTTGATGTGGCTCACGTCGCAGCAGCACGCGAAGCGGTTGGCTGGGACCGGGATTTAATGGTCGACGCCGGTCATGCCTGGGATTGGGAAACAGCATTGGGACGCACGGAGCTATTCAAACCGTTTAAGATTGCCTGGCTGGAAGAGCCGGTGGGGCAGGACGACCGGAAGGGGTATGCCGAGTTATGTAAACGTAGTGAAATTCCAATTGCCGGCGGTGAAGGAGATGTTACTCATTGGGATTTTGAAGACCTGATTGAGCGTGGTTTGGATATTGTCCAACCTGACATCGCCTTCTGTGGAGGGATCACGGTTTGTAAACGTGTATCGGATATGGCCACTGCGCAGGGCCGCAAGGCGGTTCCTCACTGTTTCAGTACAGGTATCAATCTTGCCGCTAGTCTGCACTGGATTTCCACAGTACCTGATGGTGATTTGGTCGAGTACTGTTTGCGGCCAAGCCCGCTGATGAGAAAGCTAGTCGTTAATTTACCACCGGTAATTGATGGACGGGTGCCGGTGCCGGCTGGTCCGGGGTTGGGAATCGAATTAGATCCGGCCATTGAAGAAGAATTTACGGTTCGTTATGACTGAATCCCCGACAAATGTTAGACGCAAGGTGTTGTGGCTCGGTTTTGGTTTGTCGTGGCTATTGTATGTCCACCGGTATGTTTTTGCATTGATTAAGACGGATCTCAAAGAAGAGTTCACGAAATTCGGCATACCTGAAGCGGATCACAACGAATTGCTTAGTTATCTCTCAGCGGGATTTTCGGCGTCTTATGGTCTGTTTCAGGTTCCCGCCGGTATGGTGATTGACCTGTTCGGAGCCCATCTTTTTTTAACGGGCTCAGTTGTTGTATGGTCTCTAGGATTTGGCTTGTTGGCATTGGCGCCATCGACCACGGTGATGTATGTATCCAGATACACCCTTGGGATTGGACAATCGGGTGTGCTTGCCGGAATCGGCCGCCTGACAAAGGTTTGGTTTCCGGCCGAATCGCGGTCGTCGGCTCAAGGTTTACTTGGTGTTACGGCATCCCGTAGCGGTGCATTTTGCTGCTATTTGTTTTTTCCATTAGCAATGACTTATTTGTTCGCTGATACCTGGCAGACCGCCGTGCTTGCTTTGGCTTTGGTCGGTTTGTTTTGGGCATTCTTGTTTTACAGGCATGCTGCAAATGAACCCGGCGAACATCCTCAGTGTAATACCGCAGAAATTGCTTTGGTCCGCGGGGTCGAGACGATCGACACGAATGCTGTATCAAAACGAATGGGCATTGGGCAACTTTTGAAAACGGCATCTGGATGGGGACTTGCCAATGCAGTCCTGATTACTTTGGCCGCTTCGTTTAGTACCGTTGCTGATGCATTTTACTCATCATGGATGCCCCAGTTTTTAGAAGAATCCCATGGTCTGGAGAAGAAGGTGGCGGGGTTCTATGCCGCTCTGCCGCTCGTCGGTGGTATGGCAGGCGGGATTATTGGTGGTTTACTGGGTGATAAGTTGGTGCGGCGCAATAATGGTTCCACAACATGGGCTCGCAGAATTACAGGATGTCTCGGTAAAGGCTCGGGCGCTATTTTAGTTGGTCTCTCTTTGTTGTTTATTGATCAACCTTTTATTTTTGCCTTGATTCTATGTGTTGCGAAGATCGGAGCGGATATATCATTGGCAACGCGTTGGGCTGCGGTAACCGATATTGGTGGTCCTGTGATCGCTACGCTGTTCGCGTTAACCAACGCGGCGGCCATTGGCGCAGGTATTGTGGGCAGTCTTGTCTACGGGAGGATCGTCCCGGATGTTGCCGAAGGCATCACTCCAGAACCGGCAGCGTGGTATCCAGTCCTTTATGTCGTCATTGGGATGTATGTGCTGTGCAGCCTGACATGGTTAATGCCTGATACTTCCAAGCCG
>Ga0115011_10000128_pt1 | contig 70646 bp, 67 predicted proteins | sample TroAtlMetagenome_2_FD_88705 | JGI IMG/M metagenome (GOLD analysis project Ga0115011, IMG submission 88705) | Marine eukaryotic phytoplankton communities from Atlantic Ocean - Tropical Atlantic ANT8 Metagenome | ecosystem: Environmental > Aquatic > Marine > Oceanic | place: Tropical Atlantic... | reverse complement strand
TTGACCTCAAACTCCCAGCCGTTACCGGCCAGCGAATCCACGGCATAGACGTCGTTGACCTTGTGCCAGCCCGCGTCTACCGCGCCATACCAGCCGTTCGGCTCAGCCGAAGCCGCGCCTGCAGCAAAAATGCCGACGGCGGCGACGCTGGCGAGAAGTTTTACCTTCATGCTCATCCCTCTGAAATCTGATCGTCAAACTTGACAGTGTGCCCCTGCTTACACGGGCGGCTCCCCGGTCCGAACGGGATTATGCAGTTCGAGTTCCGGAATTGACGCATCGGTGGCGCGACTGTGGCCCGATTTCAACACAAATCCCCATTTCGGGGCACCAATCTCCTGCTAGGAGAGGCCGTTCATTATAACAGGAGGGCCGATATGCGGCAGGAGTTCGACGGACAGGTCGCGATCGTGACGGGCGCAGGCGGGGGTCTGGGCCGCTGCCATGCCCTTGCGCTGGCGGAACGGGGGGCGAAGGTCGTCGTCAACGATCTGGGCGGCGCCCGCGACGGCACCGGCGGATCGGCAACCGCCGCCGGGTCTGTGGTCAAGGAGATCGAGGCCCTCGGCGGCCTGGCCATGGCCGACGGCGCATCGGTGACCGACTATGCCGCGGTCGAGGCCATGGTCGCCCGGACCATGGAGCGTTGGGGTCGGGTCGACATCCTGGTCAACAACGCCGGGGTGCTGCGCGACAAGACCTTCGCCAAGATGGATCTGGAGGACTTCCGCTTTGTCGTCGACGTGCACCTGATGGGCGCGGTCAACTGCACCAAGGCTGTGTGGGAGATCATGCGGGCACAGAACTATGGCCGGATCGTCATGACCACCTCATCCTCGGGCCTGTACGGCAATTTCGGCCAGTCCAACTATGGCGCGGCCAAGATGGCGCTGGTCGGCCTGATGCAGACCCTGTCGATCGAGGGGCAGAAGAACGACATCCGGGTCAACTGTCTGGCGCCGACGGCGCACACGCGGATGACCGAGGATCTCGGCGCCGCCCTGCCGCTCGAGCAGCTGGGACCGGAACTGGTGTCGCCGGGGCTGGTGCATCTGGTGTCGCGCGACGCGCCCACGCGCTGCATCCTCGCGGCCGGCGCCGGCGGGTTCGAGCGCGCCTATGTCACCCTGACCCAGGGCATCCGCGCCACTGGCGCAGATGCGCGCGAGCAGGTGGCAGCCCGCTTTGATGAGATATCTGACCGGTCGGGCGAGATCGTGCCGGATATGGGCGCGGCCCAGGGCATGGTCGAACTGGGCAAGCTGCAGAAAGCCCTGGGCGCCTGACCGCGCCCGCTCCTGTTCGCCGCGCGGCGGCTCACGGCCTGAGGCGCCAAAGGCCTTGTCTTGACGCGACGGCAGTCGCGTAGAGATTGGGCACAACCCGCGCTCAAGCAGCGAGCCTCCGCGAGGCAAGCCCCAGCGCCTGCAAAGAAGGAGCATCGCAGATGCGTGAAGCCGTCATCGTCTCGACCGCCCGCACCCCGATCGGGCGCGCCTACCGCGGGGCGTTCAACGACACCCAGGCCCAGCAGCTTGGCGCCCATGCCGTGCGCCACGCTGTCGAACGCGCGGGCATCGATCCGGCCGAGATCGAGGATGTCGTCATGGGCGCGGCCCTGCAGCAGGGCTCGACCTCGACCAATGTCGCCCGACAGGTCGCGCTCGCGGCGGGGCTTCCGGCAAGCGTGGCCGGCATGAGCCTGGACCGTCAGTGCGCGTCGGGCCTGATGGCCATCGCCACGGCCGCCAAACAGGTGATGGTCGACGGCCAGACAGTGGCGGTCGGCGGCGGGCTGGAGAGCATCTCCCTCGTCCAGAACCAGCACATGAACCTCTATCGCTTCAAGGATGAGGCCCTGCTGGCGCTGTCGCCCCACATCTATATGTCGATGCTGGAGACGGCCGAGGTAGTCGCCGACCGGTATGGCATTTCGCGCGACGCCCAGGACGAATACGCCCTGCAAAGCCAGCAACGGACTGCCGCGGCCCAGGCGGCCGGGCATCTGGACGCCGAGATCGTGCCCATGACCACCACCATGCAGGTGATGGACAAGGCCACCGGCCAGGCCTCGGCGAAGGAGGTCACCCTGTCAAAGGACGAGGGCAACCGGCCCGAGACCACGCTTGAGGGGCTGCAGTCGCTCAAGCCCGTCTTCGGTGGGGGCGAGAAGGTCGCCGAGGGCCGCTTCATCACGGCCGGCAACGCCAGCCAGCTGTCCGACGGGGCCTCGGCCAGCGTGATCATGGAGGCGAAGGCGGCGGAGAAGCGCGGCCTCACGCCGCTCGGCCGCTACGTCGGCATGGCCGTGGCCGGCTGCGACCCCGACGAGATGGGGATCGGCCCGGTGTTCGCCGTGCCGAAACTGCTGAAGCAGCATGGTCTGACCGTCGATGACATCGGCATCTGGGAGCTGAACGAGGCCTTTGCCGTGCAGGTGCTGTACTGCCGCGACAGGCTGGGCATTCCGAACGAGCGGCTGAACGTCTCCGGCGGGGCCATTTCGATCGGCCACCCCTATGGCATGTCGGGCGCGCGCATGACCGGCCATGTGCTGATCGAGGGCAAGCGCCGCGGCGCGAAATATGGCGTGGTCACCATGTGCGTCGGCGGCGGCATGGGCGCGGCGGGACTGTTCGAGATCTACTAGACCTCGGGCACCGGCTTCGTCCCGCCGGGAGAGATCGCCCGCAGGGTAGAGACGAACCGGTCGCGCCACAGCGCCACATCTGAGTCCCGCACGACCTGCATCAGGGCCTGCCAGCGGTCCTTGCGCTCGGCCAGGGGCATGGCCAGCGCGCGGCTGAGGGCGTCGGAAATCTCCTCGCGGCTGAAGGGATTGATCAGCAGGGCCTCGGTCATCTCCTCGGCCGCCCCGGCAAAGCGCGACAGGATCAGCACGCCGGGGTCCTCGGGGTCCTGGGCGGCGACATATTCCTTGGCGACCAGATTCATGCCGTCCCGCAGGGGCGTGACCAGTCCGACCCGTCCGGCGCGATAGATGCCGGCCAGCTGGTCGCGGCGGTAGGTGCGGTTGAGATAGCGAACCGGCAGCCAGTCGACATCGCCATAGGTGCCGTTGACGTGCCCGGCCAGGCTGTCGAGCCGGGCGCGGATGTCCTGATAGGTGTCGACATCGTCCCGCGACAGGGGCGTCACCTGCAGAAGGAAGACCTTGCCGCGCTGATCCGGCTGGTCCCTGAGGAATTGCTCATAGCCCAGCAGCCGCTGTTCCAGCCCCTTGGAATAGTCCAGCCGATCGACCCCGACGATCATGGACCGGAACGCCGCCGAGGCCGCCATCCGGTCGTACGTCCGAACCCCGAGCGGCGAGTTCCGCGCCTCGATGAAGCCGTCCACATCAATGCCGATCGGAAAGACACCCGTCTGGACCGTCTTGCCGAAGGCCATCAGGGCGTCATTGGGCAACAACCGCCCATGGATGCCCGGCTCTGACGCCACATAGTCGCGGAACAGGTCCAGCCACTCGCGCGTGTGAAAGCCCAGCAGATCAAAGTCGAACAGCGATTCCACCAGCCGCCGGTGATACGGCAGGGTGACCAGCAGCTGTCGCACCGGCCAGGGCGTGTGCAGGAAGAAGCCGATCCGGTTCCTGATGCCGCGTCGCCTGAGATCACGGGCCAGCGGGATCATGTGGTAGTCGTGGATCCAGATCAGGTCGTCCGGCTGGATCAGCGGCGCGAGGGCCTCGGCGAACCGGTCATTGGTGCGCTCATACCCCTCGCCGAACGAGCGCTCATAGGCGGACAGGTCCACCCGGTGGTGGAACAGGGGCCACAGGGTCTTGTTGGCATAGCCGTTGTAGTACTCGTCGACATCCTGGGGCTCGAGATCGACGAGGGCGACGGTGACGCCCGCCCGATCCTCGATCTGGGCCTTGGGCTTCCACGCGGGCGTGGTGTTCCCCGACCAGCCGAACCACAGGCCGTCGTATTTCCGGAGCGCCGCCGACAGGGCCATGGCCAGACCGCCCGCCGACCCGGCCGAGGGATCTGTCGGGGCGGATACGCGGTTGGAAACGACGATCAGGCGGCTCATCGTACGTCCGTCCAGGAGCGGCTGAGAAGAATGGCGCAGTTGATGATACCGACCAGCGAATAGGTCTGCGGATAGTTGCCCCACAGTTCCCCGGTCTCGACGGCAATGTCCTCGCTCAGCAGGCCGGCATGGGTGCGCCGGGCCAGCATTTCCTCGAAGATGGCGCGGGCCTCTGCGTCCCGCCCGTTCTGGTGCAGGGCCTCGATGAACCAGAAGGTGCAGAAGTTGAAGGCGGTCTCGGGCTCGCCGAAATCGTCCGGCTCGACATAGCGAAACAGGAAGGGGCCCTTCCTGAGATCGCGCTCGATCACCCCGAAGGTGCGGGCCATACGGGGGTCATCGAGCGACAGGAAGCCGACGTCCGTCAGTTGTAGAAGCGAGGCATCCATTTCGGTGCCGCCGAAACTGGCGGCGAAATGGCCCTCCCGTTCGAGATAGGCCTCGCGTTCGATCCGTGTCCGGATGATATGCGCCTTTTCGAACCAGTCGGCGGCGCGGTCCTTGAGCCCGAGATGCAGGGCCGCCTTGCCCAGCCGGTCACAGGCAGCCCAGCACATGACCGACGAATAGGTGTGAACCCGGGAGAAGGTCCGGAATTCCCACAGGCCGGCGTCGGCCTGGTCGTGCATGTCGAAGGCGCGCCGGCCCACGCGCTCGAGGGCATGGAAATCCTCAAGCGTGCCGGGCCGGATCATGCGCTGGTCGTAGAAGGCCTGCACCAGAGGCAGGACGATCTGTCCGTACACGTCGTGCTGCAGGTGCTCGCGCGCCTGATTGCCGACCCGCACCGGCTTCATGCCCCGATAGCCCGCGACGCTGCTGGTGATCCGCTCGTCGATGTCCTCTTCCAGACCCACGCCATAGACGGGCTGGACATGGCCGCCGTCGGCCTGGTCGACCAGATTGCGCAGGTAGACGAGGTAATTTTCGAGGATGTCGACGGCGCCCAGCCGGTTGAGCGCCCGCACCGTATAATAGGCGTCGCGGATCCAGCAGTAGCGATAGTCCCAGTTGCGGCCGCTGCCCGGAAACTCGGGCACGGAGGTGGTCAGGGCGGCAACGATGGCGCCGGTTTCCTCATAGGCGCACAGCTTCAGGGTGATGGCGGCGCGGATCACCGCCTCCTGCCAGTCGAGTGGCAGATAGAGTTTGCGCACCCAGTCCTGCCAATAGCCGATCGTCCGGTCGCGCGCGGCGACCAGCCCCGGTCCGACGTCCTGGTCATAGGCCTCATCAGGCCCGAGGAAAAAGGCCAGGGGCTTCTCCAGACGGAATGTCCGTTCACTGACGATGTGACTGACCGGGCAGTCGGTGGTCAGGCGGAAGGTGGCGCCGGTGCACAGATACCGGATATGGTTGGAGCCGTGGGTGCAGTCGGCGGGACGGTCCCCCCAGTCCGCCGCCGGTCGCAGGCGAATGGCGATGCGCGGCGTCCCGGACAGGGGCCGGATCAGCCGACCGAAGGCGAGCGGGCGATAGGTGCGCTGCTGATGCGTATGGCGGGGACAGAAGTCGATGATCTCGAGGGCGGACCCATCGACGGCATGGAGAACCGTACGGAGAACCGGCGTATTGCGCACATAGTCCTGCTCGGCGCGGACCTGGTCCTCCAGCACGATGTCCCAGAAGCCGTGGTCCGGGTCGCTGCCGTCCATGAGGGCCGAGAACAACGGGTCGCCGTCGACGCGGGGCGCGCAGGCCCAGACATAGCGGCCCTGACGATCGATCAGGGCGCTGACGGCGCAGTTGCCGATGGGGGCGAGATCGACCGAAGGCTTCATCGGGCCGCCTCGGCCAGCTGCGTCAGCCAGTCGGCAACAGCCCGCGTGTCGGCGAGGCCATAGCGGGCGGCGCTGACCCACCGCGGAGCAACCAGTATGCCAAAGCCCCCGGCCGCCTCGGCGGCGCGAAAGGCGGCCTCATCCGTGCGGTCGTCGCCGATCATGACCGGGCGCGCACCGGTGAACGGGGATTCGGAGAGGAAGGCCGACAGGGCCTCGCCCTTGTCCGTATCGCCGCCCTTCAGCTCGACCACCATATGGCCGGGCTGGAGGTGCAGGCCGTGATCCCGGGCCAGCACGGTTGCCGCGTGGCGCACGTCGGCCGCCCGGTCGGGGGCGTTACGATAGTGGACGGCGACGCCCACGCCCTTGTTTTCGATCTCGACGCCGTCGGCGATCCCGGCGCTGAGGGTCTGCGTCAGACCCTCGACCGCCAGGGCGACATCGGCTTCGGCACCGCGGGTCTCGACCCGTCCGTCGGCCGAGCGACGCTCGAGGCCGTGGACGCCCGCGACAGCCCTCACGCGGCCCTCCAGAATACGATCGACGTCGGCGATGGCGCGCCCGCTGAGCACGGCCAGCCGACCCTCCAGCGCCGGGATCAGGGCATCCAGCAACCGGGTTCGCCGGGGATCGGGGCCGACGTCTTCGGGCCGGGACTCGATCGGGGCCAGCACGCCGTCGAGGTCCAGAAAAAGGGCCAGTGGCCCCCGGGTCCGGGTCAGCGATACCGGCGAAGGCGGCGGCGCGAGGTCTCGGGGGTCGGTCGGGGCGATCATGGCTGTCATCAGGTCTGGTTGAGTCCTTCTCGCGGCGAGGGGCGGCCCCGAAAGCAGGACCGGCGATCCCGGAAGAGACCGTCCGGCAGGGGAGGCGAACGGTCGTTGCAGGGGTGGCGGTCGTGCTAACGCCCCGCTGCGGCAAAGGTTGTCGACTATCTTCCCGGCGGCCGGACTGCCGGTGGGGGCACCCCCGGGCGGGTGCATCCGGCATTGTGAAACGGGGCGGGATGCGGCACATCCTGCGGCTTCCCATCCGGCGGGCCGGCGACGGCCGTTTTGACGCGCGACATGACCCAGCCCCCCTTTGACGCTGACACCACCCGCTCGATTACCGATCACGCCCGACGGGTCATCCGGCTGAACCGCGAGGCGCTGGACGCGCTGGAAGCCGGACTGGACGACAGCGTGGCGCGGGCCTGTTCGGTGATCCTGTCGCGGCCCGGTTATCTGGTGGTGACCGGTATGGGCAAATCCGGCCACATCGGCGGCAAGCTGGCGGCCACCCTGGCCTCGACCGGCACCAATGCCTTTTTCGTGCACCCGGCCGAGATGAGCCACGGCGACCTGGGCATGCTGCGTGACGACTGCACCCTGCTGGCCATCTCGAATTCCGGCGAGAGCCGGGAGCTGCGCGACCCCCTGATCTTCTGCCAGCGGAGGGGGATCCCGGTAATCGGGATGACCCAGCGCCCGCAGAGCTTTCTCGGGCGCAACAGCGCCGTCCTGTTGCAACTGCCGCAGGTGGCCGAGGCCTGTCCGAACAATCTGGCACCGACGACCTCGACCCTGATGACGCTGGCGCTGGGCGACGCCCTGGCCATGGTGCTGATGGAGCGGCGCGGCTTTTCGGCCGAGGCCTTTGGCCTGCATCACCCGGGCGGCAAGCTGGGCATGAGCCTGCAAAGCGTGCGCGACTGGATGGGCGACCGCCCGCGCAAGGTCGCCGCCGTCACCCGGGACACGCCCTTTGCCGAGGTTATCTCGGCCATCACCGAAGGTATGAAGGGTGCCACTGCCGTGGTCGAGGCTGACGGGCGGCTGGCCGGGATCGTCACCGACGGTGATGTGCGGCGGGCCTTTGGCCGCGAGCCGACCTCGCTCAGGGACCTGACCGCCGGGGACCTGATGACGGCCAGCCCCAAGCAGATTTCACCGGACGCACGGATGAGCGACGCCGTCGACATCCTGACCCAGAACCGGATTTCGACCCTGCTGGTGGTCGAGGACGGACGCCCGGTCGCCATCATCCACCTCGCCGAACTGATGCAGGCGGGCTACGTCTCCTGACATGACCCGTATCTGTATCGACGCGATGAACATCGGCCTGGCCAAGGGCTCGGGCATTGCCACCTATGGCCGCAATCTGATCGACGGACTGAACGGCGCCGGCTTCGAGAGCCAGATCCTGTACGGCCCCGGCCACAACTATGCCAAACGCCCGATCCTGAACGAGATCGCCCTCGTCGACCCGGTGGCGGCCAAGGGCAAGAAGTGGCGCGACCGGCGGGAGTTGATCCTCACCCCTCTCGGGGCCACCGCGCGGCCTGTTCCGATCTCGGACAATGTGGTCTGGCCGGCGCGCGGGGGCGGCCGGCCGAAGGTGCAGGACTTCTGGAGCGCGCCGCGCCTGTTCGGCAGGGCGGATCAGTGGTGGGGCCTGACCAAGGGTTTCACCCCGGTCAGTTTCAGGCCGTCCGGCGACACGCGCACCCCCGACATCATGCACTGGACGACGGTCATGCCGCTGCGGGCCCGCGGGGTGGCCAATCTCTACACCATCCACGACCTGATCCCGCTCAAGCTGCCGCACACCACCCTCGACAACAAGCGTCGCTTCCTGCGCATCAGCCGCGACATCGCCCGGCGCGCCGACCACATCGCCGTGGTTTCCGAGGCTACGCGCCGTGACGTGATCACCCTGCTGGGCGTCCCCGAGGACCGGGTGACCAACACCTGGCAGGCCGTGTCGGTCCCGCCCCGGTATCTGGCCCGCACGGACGAGGAGGTGGCCCGCGAGCTGGAGGGCGTCTTCCGCCTGCCGTGGAAGGGCTATTTCCTGTGGTTCGGCGCCCTTGAGCCCAAGAAGAATCTGGCGCGGGTCGTCGAGGCCTATCTGGCGGCCAATATCGACATGCCGCTGGTGATCGTCGGGGGTCGCGCCTGGCTGGAAGAGGACGAGGTGCAGCTGATGCACCAGGCGCGGCAGGACAAGAAGATCCGCAAGAAGAAGCTCAAATTCTTCCAGTACCTGCCCTTCTCCGTGCTGGTCTCCCTGATCCGTGGTGCGCGCGCCACCCTGTTCCCCTCCCTGTATGAAGGGTTCGGCCTGCCGGTACTGGAATCGATGAGCCTCGGGACGCCGGTGCTGACGGCCAATGTCTCGTCCCTGCCGGAGGTCGCCGGCGACGCCGCCCTGATGGTCGATCCCTATGATGTGCACGCCATGACCCGTCACATCCTCGCCCTCGCGGCGGATGAGGACCTGTGTGCCGACCTGTCGGCGCGGGGACGGATCCAGGCCGCGAAATTCAGCCCGGAGGCCTATCAGGAGCGCCTTCGCGGCCTGTACGCCAGACTGGCCTGACGGCATGACCCGGACCGTCCTGTTCGATGCCGGGCGCCTGTTGCAGCGGAGCGGGCGGACCACACCGACGGGGGTGGACCGGGTCTGTCTGGCCTATGCGGAATGGCTGATGGGGCACCCGGATGTGCGGTTCGTGCCCGTGCGCAGCCGGGGCGACCATCTCGTGGCGCTGGACCGCAAATGGTTTGCCGACCTCGCGTCCGCCCTGCGCCGCCGCTGGACCGGGGACGAGGTTGGAGAGGCGGAAAGGGTCCTGACCGACCTTCTGGCCCGGCCGCGTGGGGCCCGCTCCCTGTCGGGACCCGTCGGGCGCGAGCGCGAGCCGCGGCGACAGGCGATGGCACGGCTGCTGATGTCCCGCGCCCTGCCCGGGATCAGCCGGGGGACCCTGTATGTCAACGTCGGCCACAGCGGCCTGACCAGTTCGCGGCTGCTGTCGAAACTGGCCGCGGACGGGGCCCGGCCGGTGCTGATGATCCATGACCTGATTCCGGTCACCCATCCGGAATACTGCCGGCCCGGCGAGGGCGCACGGCATCGCACGCGGATGCGACTGGCCCTGAGACAGGGGTCGGTGCTGGTCGTGAATTCGGACACGACCGCGGACGTGCTCAAGGCCTTCGCGGCGCGGGAAGGGCTGGAACCCCCGACCGTCGTGGTGGCGCATCTGGGCCTCGAACCCCCGTTCATGGAGCCCGGCTGGCGGCCGGCCGAACGCCCGTATTTCGTCCATGTCGGCACAATCGAAGCGCGCAAGAACCTGACCTTCCTGCTGACCCTGTGGCGACGGCTGGAGGAGCGGAGAGGCGCGGAAACCCCGGCCCTCGTCCTGATCGGCCGCAATGGCTGGGAGAATGAGTCCGTTATGGATCATCTGGAGCGGTCGCCGCCGCTTCAGGGGCTCGTGCATCAGGCCTCGGAACTGCCGGATGCGGCCCTGTCCCGCCTGATGCGGGCCTCGCGCGGGGTCGTGGCCCCTTCGGCGGTCGAGGGGTTCGACCTGCCCGCGGTCGAGGCCATGGCCATGGGGGTGCCGCTGATCGCCTCGGATATTGCCGCCCACCGCGAACTGGTGCCGAAGGCGACGCTGATCGACCCGCTGGACGGCCCCGGCTGGCTGAAGGCGCTGGACCGGGCCGCTCGCGGCGACGTTCAGCCGCCCCCCTACAAGCCGCCGAGCTGGCGCACCCATTTCCAGATCGTGGCCGGGACGCTGGGGATGAAGCCCGGCATCTGACAGCCCCGGACCCGGCGGATGACTGGCGCGGCCCCTGAAACGCCGGTAAGTCTGGGGCATGGCCCGACGACTTACCCTCCCTGCCCTCCTGGTCGCCCTGGCGCTGTCCGGATGTTCGACCCTGCCGGTCGAGGGACCCTCGGCGCGCGACCTGGCCGGACAGGCCGGCGACCCGGCCTATGCCGTGGTCGAGCTGGATGCGGGGATCAGCCAGATGCTGCGCGCCTTGCCGATGGCGGCGCCCCCCTCGCTGGCCGGGGCCGAGAGCACCGCGCCGCTCGACCGGATCGGCGTCGGCGATACCCTGTCAGTCTCGATCTATGAGCCCAGCGGGGCCCTGTTCGGGGCGCGCGGCGGCGGCGGCACCGTGCAGGGGGCCAGCCAGACCCTGCCCCCGGCCGTGGTCGCCGACAATGGCACCGTCCAGATCCCCTTTGCCGGGGCCGTCCGCGTCGAGGGCCTCACAGCCGCCGAGGCCGGGACTGCCGTGCGTCGCGCCCTCGCCGGCCGGGTCGGCAATCCGCAGGTGACCGTCACCGTCGCCGAAGCGGCCTCGACCGGGGTGACGGTGCTGGGCGAGGTCCGCACGCCGGGCCGGGTGCCCCTGTCGGTCAATCGCGACCGGCTGCTGGACGTGATCGCCGCCAGCGGCGGGCCCACGCGCAGCCCCGAGGAGATAGAGGTGGTACTCAACCGCGGCGAGACGACCTGGCGCGCGCCCTGGACCGCCGTCACCACCCGCTTCGACCAGAATGTCAGACTGGCGCCCGGCGACCGGGTCAGTCTGGAGTACCGGCCGCGCCGCTACAGTGTCATGGGCGCTCTGGGGGCCGTGTCGCAGGCCGAGATGGGCCCCGGATCGCTGACGCTGGCGGCCGCGCTGGCGCGGGCCGGCGGCCCCAACCCCGACACCGCCGATGCGCGGTCCGTGCTGGTGTTCCGCTTCGAAGACCCGGCGGTCGCCCGGGCGCTGGGCCTGACCCGGCCGCCGAGCCCGCGCGGCGTGCCGGTCGTCTATCGGCTTGACCTGTCGGGCGCCAACGGCATGTTCGTGGCCGCGGACTTCGAGATCCGGCCCGATGATCTGGTGTTCGTGCCGCGTGCCGGATCGACCGAGCTGCGGCAGTTCTTCGAACTGGTGCAGAGCGTGACCAGGGTCGTCTATGACGTCTCGGTCACCAGCGCCCTCAATCTTGACTGACATCGACGCGCGGGCGCGGCTGACGGTCCTGCGGGACCGGGCGCTGGCCGTCTATCGGGTGCATGGCCTGCCCACACGGCCGGGCTTCTATCGCAGGGGCCCCCGGGCCAGACGCTGGACGCGGGTGGCCGATGACCTGGACGCGGCGGCCCGCTGGGAGCTGATCCGGTCCCATGCGCCGGACAGCGGCTGGCGCTACCGGGAACGCGACCGGCTGGGCGAGGCGCATGAGGCCGAAGAGGTGCGCGAGGCGTCGCGGGTGCTGACAGCCTGCGCGCACCTGGAGGCGGCTCTGGAGGGGGCCGAGGGCGGTCTGGCAGAGCTGATCGATCTGGCCCTGTCCCTGCCGGCCGTCTAGGGCGCGACCTCGGCAGCAGTCATGGCCCAGGCGCGGAGCTCGGGAATGCCCCAGCCCTTTTCCGACGAGGTCAGCGCCACCTCGGGATAGGCGGCCGGGCGTTTGGAAATGGCCTTGAGCGTCTCGGCGACGCGCTTTTCGCCCTCGCCGGCCTTCAGCTTGTCGGCCTTGGTCAGCACGATCTGATAGGAGACGGCCGCAAGGTCGAGCGCATCGAGGGCCTCGGTGTCGACCGACTTCAGCCCATGCCGGGCGTCGATCAGCAGATAGACCCGCTTCAGCGTCACCCGTCCGCGCAGGTAGTCGCGGCCCAGGTTCTGGAAACGTTTGACCTCGCCCTTCGACGCCTTGGCCCAGCCATAACCGGGCAGGTCGACCAGACGCATCCGGCCGTCCAGGTCGAAGAAATTGACCTCACGTGTGCGGCCCGGCTCGTTCGAGGCGCGGGCGAGCCCCTTCATGCCCACCAGGGCGTTGATCAGGCTCGACTTGCCGACATTGGAGCGCCCGGCAAAGGCAATCTCGGGCCAGTCGGGCGGCGGCAGCTGCTCGATCTTCGCACAGCCCATGATGAAGGTGGCGGGCCGCGCGAACAGCACCCGCGCGGCCTCCAGCTCTTCCTCGGTGAAGTCGGTCACGCGGCCTTCTTCTTGATGTACCGGTCGATGAAGGTGTCGATCGGGTTCTCGGCCTTGAAGCGGTGCATGATGATGTACTGCTGGATGATCGACAGGATGTTGTTCCACGCCCAGTAGACCAGCAGGCCGGCCGCGAACGGCGCCATGATGAAGGTGAAGACGAACGGCAGGAAGCCGAAGATCTTGCGCTGCATCGGGTCGGGCGGCGGCGGGTTCATGGCCATCTGCAGCCACATGGTCAGGCCGTAGAAGATCGTCAGGACGCCGAGGCCCAGCGCCCCGACCAGCAGGCCGCCCAGCAGGGGCAGGCTGCCCGGATCCCACGGGATCAGGCCGAACAGGTTCCAGATGTTGGACGGGTCACGCGCCGACAGGTCCTGGATCCAGCCGAAGAAGGGCGCGTGGCGCATCTCGATGGTGACGAACAGCACCTTGTACAGGGCATAGAAGACCGGGATCTGGATCAGGATCGGGATACAGCCCGCCAGCGGATTGATCTTCTCGCGCTGATACAGCGCCATCGTTTCCTGCTGCTGCTTCTGGACGTCGCCTTCGTACTTCTTCTTGATCTCCTCCATCTTCGGCTGGAGCTTGCGCATCTTGGACATGCTCTCATAGGCCTTGTTGGCCAGGGGGAACATGACCAGTTTGACGACCACGGTCAGGGCCAGGATGGCCAGACCGAAATTGCCCAGCAACCCGTAGAAAAAGTCGACGATCAGGAAGATCGGGCGCGTCAGGAAGAACAGGAAGCCCCAGTCGATCGCATAGATGAAGCGCGGCAGGCCGAGGCTTTCCTCATAGCTCTTCAGGATCTCGTTGCGCTTGGCGCCGGCGAACAGGTGGCGGGTCTCTGTGAACTGGCGGCCCGGTGGGATGGTCACGGCCTCGCCCAGCATATTGGCCTGCATGGACTGGACCTCACCCAGCTCGCGGGTGCGGAACTCGGCCTCGATGGCCTCGTCCTGATCGGGGATCAGGGCCGCCAGCCAGAATTTGTCGGTGATGCCCAGCCAGCCCCCGGTCGACTCCTTGCGGATCGGCGGCTTCTTGGCCCAGTCCTTGTACTTGTGCTGTTCGGTGACATAGCCGCTGCCCTTGCTGAAGGTGCCGATGGCGCCTTCGTGCGAGATCATTTCCCGGCCGAGGGTCGGCGGAACGCCCTGGCGCCACACCGAGCCATAGGGGGCGACCGTGATCGGCTGGGCCCCGAAGTTGGCCACCGTATCGGTGACGGTGAACAGGTACTGGTCATCGACCGAGATCACGCGGGTGAAGCGCAGTCCCTGGCCATTGTCCCAGGTCAGGGTGACGGGGGTCGAGGGCGTCAGGGTCTCCCCCGAGGTCAGCCGCCAGGCGGTATCCAGTCCGGGCACGCCGCCGGGGACATTGGTCCCGAGCCAGCCGAACTGGGCGAAATAGGCATATTCCATGCCCTGCGGCCGGAACAACTCGACCGGCTGGTCCGAGCCCAGGGTCTGGTCATAGCCCAGCAGGAAGAGGTCATCGAACTTTCCGCCCTCCAGCGAGAGCGATCCGCGCAGCCGGTCGGTCTCGATCGACACGCGGCTGGCATTGCCCAGTGCGGCCTCGCGGTCGGTGATGAAGACGGTCGGCGTGGCGGGGATGTCGGCGGAGTCGGTCGGCAGGGCCACACCGGCCTGGCTGGCCTCGGCTGTCGCCTCGCGCCGGGCGTCGAGCGCCGCCTTGCGCTGGTCCGCCTGGGGCTGGAGGACAAAGGCCTGATAGGCGAACAGGAAGATCACCGTGACCACGATGAAGATGATCGTGTTGCGACTGTTTTCGCTGTTCATGAATCGGCGGTCCTGGCCAGGTGTGGCGGATTTCAGGGCCCGGGCGAGGCCGACGGCCCTTCGGGCGCATCCGGCCGCGGCGGGCGCGGGGTCGCGAGCCTTGTAAGGGCCCATTTCACATCGTCAAGCAAACGTGACCAGTCACGCGCGGCGGTACCCATCCGGGCGATCAGCACATAGTCGGATCCCGGCAGGCCGAGGTCGGGAATCAGCAGGCGAGCCGCCTCTCGAAGACGGCGTTTGGCCCGGTTTCTGACGACAGCGCCGCCGATCTTGCGGGTCGCCGTAAAGCCGACGCCGATGTCAGGGCGGCCGTCCTGACGATCGCGCCGCTGGATGACGACGCCGCCCCGGGCTTCAGACATGCCTTTCGCGGCCGCCAGAAACTGGGGCCGCGATCTCAGGCGTTCAATCCGGGGCATGGCCACTCAAGGTCCCTCCGGCCGGAGAGACCCGGCGCATCAGGCGGTCAGGCGCTTGCGGCCCTTGGCGCGACGACGCGCAACGATCTTCTGACCGTTCTTCGTGGCCATCCGCGAACGGAAGCCGTGACGGCGCTTGCGCACGAGTCGCGACGGCTGATAGGTCCGCTTCACGGTCGGCTCCATATATCTAGCGGTGAGGCGGCAGACAGGAAGGCGTCCACCGCAAGAGGGCGGGCGTATAAGACCCCGGGGCGCGGGTGTCAACGCCGTCGGCGTGCCACCGGCCCCCAGAGAGAGACCGTGGAGCCATGACCCAGCCCCCTGCCGCCGCCGATCCCGGGCCCGAACCAGAGGCGTCCGGCCCGCGCAGGGTTCACGGCCCGCGGTCGCTGAAGGACTGGGCCCTGCGCCTCTCGCCCATTCTGGCGCTCGGCGCTCTTGTGATCCTCGCCTTTGCCATGGGCTGGAACAAATATCTGTCGATGGAGATGCTGCGCGAGCACGGGCTGAACCTCCAGGCCTTCGCCGCCGATCAGTTCCTTCTGGCCCTGATCCTCTTCATCGCCGTGTATGCGCTGGCGACCGCAAGCACCATTCCGGGCCCCGTATTCCTGACCCTGCTGGGGGGGATGATGTTCGGACCGCTGGTCGGGGCCCTGGCGCAGGCGACCGGAGCGACCCTCGGCTCGATCGCCATCTATATGCTGTACCGCAGCGCCATCGGCACCTGGCTGCGGGCCAAGTTCGAGGCCGACGCCGGGATGATGCACAGGATCGCGACCGGCATCGACCGCAATGCCTTTGTCACCCTCCTGACCCTGCGGCTGATCCCCAGTGTCCCCTTCGTGCTGATCAACGCCACGGCCGGCATGGTCGCCGCCCCGCTGCGTCCCTATATCGCCGCGACCTTTCTCGGCCTCCTGCCCTCGACCTACATCTACACCTGGATCGGCTCGGGACTGGGTGATCTGTTGCAGCAGGGGGTCCAGCCGGACCTGAACATGCTGGTCTCGAAATTCTTCTGGCCGCTGATGGGAGTGGCCTTCCTGTCGATCCTCCTGCCCCTGATGATCAAGGGCGGTCAGGCGTGGTACAAGCGCTATCGGAAGAGGACGGCATGACGGCGGCCACGGACCGGGTCTATCGATGGGCAGTGAGGCCCCTGACCGCGCTCAGGTCCGGGGCCGCTGCGACGTCCGGAACCCCGGCGGGCGCCCGCATCATTTCCGGCCTGGCGTTCAGGCTGCTGCTGCTGACGGTCATCTTCACCTTCGCCGTCGGCGCCCTGATCATCGTGCCCAATGCCGCCGGCTTTCATGAGCGCTGGCTGCGCGACCGGCTGCAGGCGGCGGAACTGGCCTCCACGGCCGTCGAGGCCCTGCCCTACAGTATGGTCGATGACGAGGTCGCCGAGCAGCTGATGACCATCGGCGGGGTGCAGGCCGTCGTGGTCGGCGACCAGGGCGTGCGTCGCCTTCTGCTCCAGGCGCCCAATCTGCCGCGTGCGCCCGACGTCATCGACCTGAGGGGGCGGGGCACCTGGGCACGGGTGGCCGACCCCTGGCGGACCCTGTTCGGCCACCCCGACCGGTCGATCCGGGTTCAGGCCCGGCCCCGGTACCGGTCGGGCGACTATGTGGAAATTCTGGCCCCGGCCGAACCGCTGAAACAGGAGCTGCGGACAACCCTGGTCAACAGCCTGCTGACGGCCGTGCTGGTCGCGGGTCTGGCAGGTCTGATGCTGTATGCCGCCCTGGCCGTGCTGGTGCTGCGACCGCTCAACCGGGTGACGCGCTCGATCGAGCGGTTCGCCAGCGATCCCGAATCCGACCCGGAAGCACCGTCCGACCGACGCGATGAAATCGGTCAGGTCGAACGCGAGCTGGCGCGCATGCAGGGCGAGGTGCGGCTGGCCCTGCGCTCGCGGGCCCGGCTGGCGGCGCTCGGCGAGGCGGTGGCCAAGATCAATCACGATCTGAGAAATATGCTCAGCGCCGCCCAGATCGCATCCGACCGGATGGCCGATTCCGCCGATCCGGCGGTGGCGCGCGCCCTGCCCCGGCTGGAGCGGGCGCTCGGCCGGGCCACGGCCCTGACCCGCAATGTGCTCGACTACGGCAAGACCGAGGAGCCCGAGCCCCAGTTGCGCCGCGTGCCGCTGGGCGCGGCCGTCACCGCCGCCGCCCAGGACGCCGGGCTGGAGCACAGCGAGATCAAGCTGGTCCGGGCCCTGCCCGCGCGACTGGCCGTCACCGCCGATCCGGACCAGCTGCACCGCATCCTGGTCAATCTGATGCGGAACGCCCGTCAGGCGCTCAGCGATACACCCGAGGCCGTCAGCGGCACCCGCCCCCCGCGCCTGAGGGTCGCGGCCGAGGTGCGCGGCAGCCGGGTGCACATCCGGCTGGAGGATAATGGCCCCGGCATCCCCCCGCGCATCGAGGAGCAGCTGTTCAAGGCCTTTGTTTCGGGCGCCGGGCGCGAGGGCTCGGGCCTGGGCCTGACCATCTCCCGCGAGCTGGCCGAGGCGCAGGGCGGCACGCTGGGACTGGTGTCGACCGGCCCGCAGGGGACGACCTTCGAACTGGTGCTGAACGCCTGAGCCCGCATGAGGAAACTTTCACAGGCTTGACCGTTTCGCATGAGCTATGTGTGTTCCTCCGGAGGACCCCATGATTTCAATTGTGACCCTCGCCACCGTCCTTTTGCTGGGCGGCCCCGTGGTTCAGGATCCGCCCCGGCGATCTGCCCAGGACCCTGTGGTCGGGCAGGATACGGGCAATGATGAGACCCACCGGCTCAATGCGCGGGTGCTGACCCGGCTCGAGGGCGCCGATGCCGTCGAGGCCCAGGGCCGCGCCGCCTATGAAGCGGCGGTCGCCGAGCGCGAGGCCCGGATCGCGGAGATCGAGGCCCAGGCCGCCCGCGAACGCGCCGCCTACGAAACCGCCATGGCCGAGTATCGCGCCGAGGTCGCCGCCGCCGAGGCGCGTCAGGCGCGCTGGCGGGCCCGGGTCGCGGCCTGCGAACGCGGAGACCGGGCCGCCTGCGCCGGAAACTGAGACGGCCATTGAAGCCGCAGTGAAGCCGTGACAGCCTCCGCCGTCGGACGGTTGGGGGATACAGTATGGCAGGTCGAGGCGGACCCTGGACCACGCGCCGTGCGGCGCTGATCGGTGCGGGCCTCGCGGCCGCAATGCCCGGCACGGGCGTCGCCCGGGCGGGGGATCATCCGATGGCGCACACCCGGCACGGACCGGTGCGCGGCTTTTTCGATCAGGATGTGCGCGTCTTCCTCGGCATCCCTTACGGCGCCGATACCGGCCCCCGGCGGTTCGCCCCTCCGGTGCCGCCCGCGTCCTGGACCACACCCTTCGAGGCCACCGCCTATGGTCCAGCCGCCCCTCAGCGGGCCGAGGCGGGGACGACCTCCGAGGACTGCCTGCGCCTGAACGTCTGGGCGCCGGCCCGCGTCGAGAAACCGCGCCCGGTCATCGTCTATATCCACGGCGGGGCCTATGCGACCGGCTCGGGGTCCAGCCCCCTGACCGACGGGGCGCGCCTCGCCCGACGGCACGGGCTGGTCGTGGTGACGGTCAACCACCGGCTGAATGCGCTGGGATACGGCTATCTGGCACGACTGGCGGCGGCGGCAGGGCTCACCGGCTTCGAGGACAGCGGCAATCTGGGTCAGCTCGATCTGGTGCTGGCCCTCCACTGGGTGCGGACCAATATCACGGCCTTCGGCGGAGACCCGTCGCGCGTCACCCTGATCGGTCAGTCGGGGGGCGGGGCCAAGATCGCCACCCTGATGGCCATGCCGCAGGCCCGCGGCCTGTTCCACCGCGTCATGACCATGAGCGGCCAGCAGGTCACGGCGTCCGGGCCGCTGAACGCCACGCGCCGGGCCGGGGTGTGGCTGGATGCGCTGGGCCTGGCGCCGGCTCAGATCGGTCAGCTGCGTATCCTGCCCGTCGAACGGCTGATCGAGGCCACCCGCGCCGAGGACCCCGTTCTGGGCGGCAGTCTCTATTTCGGACCGGTGCTGGATGAGCGGGTGCTGACCCGTCACCCCTTCTATCCCGACGCGCCTGCGCTCTCGGCGCACATTCCGATGATCATCGGCAATACCCGCGAGGAGACCCTGGCGTTTCTGGGCAATGACCCGGCCAATGCCAACCTGACCTGGGACAGCCTGGCCGCCCGGCTGACTCCCGCGCAGATGCGGATCGATGTGGCCCCCGAGGCCGTGATCGCCTTCTACCGGGGCCTCTATCCGCAGATGTCGCCCGACGAGGTGCTGATCCGGGCCACCACCGCAGGCCGGTCCTGGCGGGCGGCGGTGATCGAGGCCGAGGAACGCGCGCGGCAGGGCAGCCCGGCCCGGGTCTATCAGCTGGACTGGCCCGCCCGCCTGCCGAACGGCCGGACCGGGGCGTTTCACACCTCGGACATTCCTCTGGTGTTCGACACCCTGTCTGCAGAGGGATCGGGCACGATCGGACCGGAGGCGCAGGCCATGGCCGATCAGGTCAGCGGCTTCGTCGCCCGCTATGCCGCGACCGGCGATCCGAATGGCGCGGGCCTGCCGGACTGGACCCCGTACTCGCTGGCGCGCCGCGAGACCCTGATCCTCGACCGGCCGCCCCGGATGGAGAACGACCCGCGCGGGGCCGAACGGGCGTGGTTCGCGCGGATTCCCTACATCCAGCCGGGGACCTGACCCCTACACCGCCGGGGCGTGGATGGCATCGGCCCGGGCCAGCCAGGCGTCGAACCGCGTGCAGACCGTCCGGACAAAGGGGGCAGCCGCCTCGGGGATACGAAAGCCGTCGTCCGTCCGTTCGATCAGGCCCTCGGCCTCCAGATCGTCCATGGCGGCCACGATCCCGGCCAGTGACCGGGCCCGGTCACCGAACCGCTGGCGCAGTCCGGCGTCCGAATAGGTGAGATCGCACATCAGCCGCTCGATCACATGGGCCCGCAGGCGGTCGTCGTCGCTCAGCGCCACACCGCGTGCCGTCGCCCGCCCGCCCGCGGCGATCCGCGCCCGATAGTCGGCGACCCCGGGGGCATTCTGGGCGTAGCCCTGCGGGAACCGGCTGATGGCCGAGGCGCCGAAGCCGATCAGGGCATCGGCGCAATCCGTCGTATAGCCCTGGAAATTCCGCTGTGCCGGGGCCTGCGCCAGCGGGTCATCCGGGCGGGCGAAATGGTCCAGTCCGATGCGCACATAGCCGGCGTCCACCAGCCGCCGCGTGGCCAGCTCCGCCAGCCGCAGGCGCGCCTCGAACCCGGGCAGGGCGGCCTCGGGGATCAGCCGCTGGTGCCGGATGCGCTGCGGCAGATGGGCATAGCCGAACACCGCCAGCCGGTCGGGCCGGAGCGCCAGCGCCTGATCCAGCGTCGCGGCCAGCCGCGCCTCGGTCTGGTGCGGAAGGCCATAGACCAGATCGATGTTGAGCGCCTTTATGCCCGCGCGGCGCAGGTCCTCGACCACCGCGCGGGTCATCTCGAACGACTGGTGGCGGTTGATGGCGGCCTGGACCTCGGGGCTGAAGTCCTGGACGCCGATCGAGACCCGGTTGACCCCGGCCCGGGCGAGCGCATCGGCCCGGGCCGCATCCATGAAGCGCGGATCGATCTCGACCGCAAACTCTGCTCCGGGGTCGAGGCGGAACCGGTCCCGCAGTCCCCTGGCCAGGGCCAGGATCTGATCCGGCGCCAGACTGTTGGGCGATCCCCCGCCCCAGTGCAGATGCGTCACCCGCCGGGGCGCCCCAAGGAGGGCCGCAACGGCCGCGATCTCGGCCTCAAGGGCCCCGAGATAGCCGGCGATCGGCGCCGGCGTGTTCACGACCGTCGTCGAACACCCGCAGTACCAGCACAGGGCCCCGCAGAAGGGAATGTGGACATAGAGGGACAGGTCCGCCGTCTCCGGCAGGGCCGCGATCCACGCGCCGCTCTGGTCCGCGCCGACCGCGCTGTTGAAATGCACGGCCGTCGGATAGCTGGTGTAGCGGGGGGTGGGCGCCCGCAGGCGATCAGGGGAGGGCGTCGGGATCATGCCCGTCCCGTGCCCCGATCCAGCCCGCCCCGCATTGAGATGGATCAAATCCTGCGCCGTCGTGCGCGGGCAGTCGCCGACCCAGCCATGTCACGGGAGAAAAATGGCGCACCCGAAGAGATTCGAACTCCTGACCCCCAGATTCGTAGTCTGGTGCTCTATCCAGCTGAGCTACGGGTGCGCATCTGCCCCTTGCGGGACAGGGGCGGTTCTCTAGCCGCTCGGTTTCCCCGGCGCAAGACCCGGGGGGGCCGGAAAGGCCGAGAAATCGTCCGGCGTTCACGCAACCATCGAACGGCCGCGCAAATTGGGCTAGGCCGGTTCCCCTCCCTCCGTCGTACCGGACCTGTCCCTGCCCATGCCTGCGTCGACCCTTGTGCGTCTCCTGTCCGTCCTCGCCCTGCCCGGCCTGATGCTGGCCGGAACGGCCTGTACGATGCAGCCGGAGGTCCGCACCGCCGTCCCTGCGGTCACGGTGCCGGCAGAGGTCCCGCGGGCGGTCGGGCCGTTCGTCTCGGCGGCCAATCCCCACGCCGTGGCCGCCGGCATGGCGGTGCTCGACCGGGGCGGGACGGCGGCCGATGCGGCCGTCGCCGTGCAGGCCGTTCTGGGTCTGGTCGAGCCCCAGTCCTCGGGTCTGGGGGGCGGCGCCTTCATGATGTGGTTTGACGCCGAAGCCGGCACCGTCACCGTCTATGACGGCCGCGAGACCGCCCCGGCGGCGGCGACGCCCGAACTGTTCTGGCAGGACGGCCGACCCCTGTCCTTCCCGGATGCCGTAATGTCGGGGCGTTCCACCGGCGTCCCGGGCGCCGTGGCCATGCTGGGTCTGGCCCAGGCGCGTCACGGGCGTCTGGCCTGGGCCGATCTGTTCGGAGACGCCGAGCGTCTGGCCGAGGAGGGTTTTGTCGTCAGCCCGCGTCTGGGCGGCTTCATCGCCTCGACCCGCGGACAGGCCCGCTCGCCATGGGCCAATGCCTGTTTCACCGGAGCCGACGGCGAACGGGTGAAGACCGGCGATGTCCTGACCAACCCCGCCTATGCCGCGACGGTCCGCGCCCTCGCATCGGGGGGCGCCGGGGCCCTGTATGAGGGGCCGATCGCCGAGGGCATTGTCGCAACGGTCCGCGAGGCGCCCCGGGCCGGGGTCCTGACGCTGGAGGACATGGCCGGCTACCAGCCGGAGGTGCGAGCGCCCCTGTGCCGCCCCTACCGGGTCTATGTGATCTGTGTGCCGCCCCCGCCGTCGAGCGGGGTCTCGCTGTTGCAGCTGCTGGCCATGGCCGAGCATGTGCCCGAGGTGTCGGGTGGACCGGATGACGCCGGGGCCTGGGTGGCCTTCGCCCGGCTGCAGAGGCTGATGTATGCCGACCGCGACCGCTATGTGGCAGATGCGGACTTTGTCGCCGTCCCCGTCGCGGGCCTGCTGGACCCCGGTTACGTCGCCGAACGCGCCGCCCTGGTGCCCGGGCTGACCGGCGCGGCCGAGGCCGGTCGCCCCCCCGGTATCGTCGCCGTCGGCACCGATGCCACGACCGAACCCGCCGGGACCTCGCATTTCTTTATCGTCGACCGCTGGGGCAATGCCGTCAGCATGACGACCACGGTCGAAAGCGTGTTCGGATCGGGCCGGATGAGCGGCGGCTTTTTCCTGAACAACCAGCTGACCGACTTCTCGTTCGATCCCGTGGATGATCTGGGGCGGCCGGTGGCCAATGCCGTGGCGCCCGGCAAGCGGCCGCGCTCCTCCATGGCGCCGGTGCTGATCTTTGATCGTGAGGGGCGGCTGGTCGGGGGGCTCGGCTCGCCCGGCGGGTCCTCCATCCTCGCCTATAATGCCAAGGCCCTGATCGGCATTCTCGACTGGGGTCTGGGCGTGCAGGACGCCTTTGACCTGCCCAATCTGGTCGCCCGCGGGTCGGGTCTGGGCGCGGATACCGAACGGTTCTCGCCGGAGCTCCAGGCGGACCTTGCGGACCGGGGCCTGCAGCTGAGGCCCAATGCCAGCGAGAACTCCGGCCTTCATGGCGGGATCTGGCGGCTGGGGCCGGACGGCTGGGGCTGGGACGGGGGTGCCGACGATCGCCGCGAGGGCGTGGTGGCGACGCGCTAGCGCCTCACCATTCAGGCTTGATCGAGAGCTGGAAGGCCACCATGCCTTCGGTCACATCGGCCTCGATGCCGTCGCTCATATCGCGCATGCCGCCCGGCTCGATCTCGCGGTAGACCAGACCGACCGAGCTGTGCACATCCCCGCGGCGATAGGCGACGCCGACCGAGGCATCCCCGAGGAAGGCCCCGGAGTCATGACTGTAGCCCGAGCGGGCGTAGTTACCGTCGCGGGTGCGGGCGAAATTATAGCCGACAGCACGACCGGAGCCGGCCGCAAACAGATACCAGCGGGCACGGTCGCCAAAGACCTGCTGCCCCTCCGGCACCATGCGCTCGACGTCCGACCCGATCGACAGGGTCGCCCCCGCCTCGGCCACAGGCCCCAGCGGCGTCAGGCCGACCCCGGCATGGGGCGTCAAGGTGACCTCGAGGCCCGAGGCCGTATAGCCGAGCGTGGACGGCCAGCCCCGGCGATAGCTGACGCCATAGGCCACGTCATCAATCATGGTCGGATCACCGGCGCCCGGCGGCAGGGGCCCGCCGTCGGCGCGACGCAGGGTCCCCGCACTGTCGACGCGCAGGCTCTCTGTGTAGGAGTCCGTCTCGCGCCACACCTCGCGGCTGGTCGCCACCCAGGGCGACCCGCGCTCGATCTCGGTCGGGCGGACGGTGACGGACCGGCTGTCAGGCATGAAGGCCGGACCGGCCACGGTCCGTGTCCGGGTCGTGTAGGTGGTGTCAGAGTTCAGGCGGGTGGTGATTTCGCGGTCGCGTCGCCGGGCTTCCCAGCTGTCTTCCCAAGGGTCGGCGGTGTTGAGCGACGCCGTCGTCGACGGACCTGCCTGGGCAAAGGCAGTTCCTCCGAAGCCGGTGGCCAGGACAATGCCGGCCAGGATGGACGTCGATCGCTTCACAGGCCCCTCACCGTGCCCTCACGCAGCGTTGTGCGTGAGACCATGCTACATCTGGCCGCGCCCGACAAATGACTTTTCGACGACGCGGTACTCCTGCCTAACGGATGACCCCCTCCCGGCGTTCCCGGCGTCCGGGCCGACCTACTGGCAGGCCAGACACTCGTCGTAGTCGGTGCGGGCCACCGAGAACAGATCGGGCTGGTTCGGATCGACCTCCTGCTCGGCCTTGTCCTCCGAGCCGGCGAAGGCGGCCCGCTGCACCGACTTGGAGCGCAGGTAGTAGAGGGACTTCAGCCCTCGCTCCCACGCCGACCAGTGCAGCATGTGCAGGTCCCACTTCTCGACGTCGCCCGGAATGAACAGATTGACCGACTGGGCCTGGCACACCTCGGGCGTGCGGTCGGCGGCCAGCTCGACCACCCAGCGCTGGTCCAGCTCGAAGGCGGTCTTGAAGATCGCCTTCTCGTCCTCGGTCAGGGCCTCCAGATGCTGGACGGAGCCTTCATTCTCGAGGATCGAGTTCCAGACGGCGTCGGTGTTCAGGCCTTTGCCTTCCAGAACCTCTTCCAGATAGGGGTTCTTGACCGCGAACGAGCCCGACAGGGTCTTGTGCGTATAGATGTTGGCCGGGATCGGCTCGATGCCCGCCGAGGTCCCGCCGCAGATGATCGAGATCGAGGCGGTCGGGGCGATGGCCAGCTTGTGGCTGAAGCGCTCCATGATGCCGCGCTCCTCGGCGTCGGGGCAGGCGCCCTTCTCCTCGGCCAACAGGCGACTGGCCTTGTCGGCTTCGCGGCGCAGGTGTTTGAACAGGCGCATGTTCCACGACTTGGCCATGGCCGATTCAAAGGCCACGCCCCGGGCCTGCAGGAAGGAGTGGAAGCCCATCAGGCCAAGCCCCACCGACCGCTCGCGCCGGGCCGAATAGACCGCGGCCGACATTTCCGGCGGCGCCCGGCGGATGAAGTCCTCCAGCACATTGTCGAGGAAGCGCATCACGTCCTCGATGAAGCGCGGCTCGTCCTTCCACTCGAGGAAGGTCTCGGCATTGACCGACGACAGGCAGCAGACCGCCGTCCGGTCCACGCCCAGATGGTCGCGGCCGGTGTGCAGCATGATTTCCGAACACAGGTTCGACTGTTTGACCGACAGGCCCAGCTCGCGCTGGTGACGCGGCATCTGGCGGTTCACCGTGTCCGAGAAGATCAGATAGGGCTCACCGGTCTGCAGGCGGATTTCGAGGATCTTCTGCCACAGGGCCCGGGCATCGACGGTCTTCATGACCGCCTGGTCCTTGGGCGAGATCAGGTCAAAGGTCTTGCCGTCGCGCACCGCCTCCATGAAGGCATCGGTGATGTTGATGCCGTGGTGCAGGTTCAGGGACTTGCGGTTGAAGTCGCCGGACGGTTTGCGGATCTCGAGGAACTCCTCGATCTCGGGGTGGTGCACGTCCAGATAGACGGCCGCCGAGCCGCGACGCAGCGAGCCCTGCGAAATCGCCAGAGTCAGCGAGTCCATCACGCGGATGAAGGGGATGATGCCCGAGGTCTGGCCCGCGCCCTTGACCTTCTCGCCGATCGACCGGACGCCGCCCCAATAGGTGCCGATGCCGCCGCCGTTCGAGGCCAGGGCGACATTCTCGTTCCACACGGACTGGATGCCGTCGAGGCTGTCGCCTACCGCATTCAGGAAGCAGGAGATCGGCAGACCCCGGTTGGCGCCGCCGTTCGACAGCACCGGCGTCGCCGGCATGAACCACAGACGGCTCATATAGTCATAGATGCGCTGGGCGTGGTCGGCATCGTCGGCGAAGGCATTGGCGACCCGCGCGAACATGTCCTGATAGCTCTCGCCGGCCAGCAGATAGCGATCCTCCAGCGTCTTCTTGCCGAAGTCGGTCAGCAGGGCGTCGCGCGAGCGATCCAGAACGATGGACGGCACCACTTTCAGATGCGGCCGTTCGGGCGCCTGGCCCGCTTCAACCGTCTGGATTTCCATCGCTTTCAAAGCTTCTCCGCCAGCCATGATGTCTGTCTATCCCCGAATGCCAATGCAACAGCGCCCCTGCAGTGACACACGATATAGTGTGCGAAGCAGGTCCCGACGCCACATATGGGGCACATATCGCTAACGACCCGTCAACGGGCTTGACGATCACAATCTTCACGAATCGGGGGGCAAGCGGGTCCCGATTGTGGAAAGGCCCGTGACAGGCGGGTGACGGGGCTTTCCGATTCACGAAATCGTGATGCCGCCCAAGCGTCAGGGGAAGCACGCCCGGGCCGGACCGTCCCGCCCGCCACGCCCCCCCCCCTTGCGCGACGTCTCACCCGGGCCTAAAGCGGCGGCCTCGTCATCGGGGAGTAGTCGCCCGCGCAAAAGCGGGGCGCGCGTCAACACACTTTCCCCCGCCCGGAGGGAATGGCGCGTGCGGGGCTCCGGCAGACCCCAGGGTCCCGGAGCCGTTTGACAAGACCGCTGGCATCGCGGGGCGCACCATGCGGGGGCGTTCGCGATGACCGTCGGTCTGCCCGTCGCCCCCGCTCGAGTGACCTGGCGTGATTCCTTTTTCAGACGGACCCTTCTGGGAGGCCCTGGGCGTTTCCACCGGTCTGGTGGCCCTGGCCGAGATCGGCGACAAGACCATGCTGCTGGCGGTCCTGCTGGCGGCGGCGTGGCGGCGCCCGGCCCCTCTTCTCGCAGGCATACTGGTCGCCACCATAGCCAACCATTTGGTGGCGGGTGTGGCCGGCTCGGTGCTGGCGAGCTTCGCCGAGGGCCCCTGGCTCAAATGGGGAGTGGGCCTGACCTTCCTCGCTTTCGGCGCCTGGACGCTCGTCCCGGACAGGCTGGAACAGCGGCCCGCGCCGGCAGAGACGACCTGGCGCGGCATCTTCCTGACGACCGCCGCGGCCTTCTTCCTGCTGGAGATGGGCGACAAGACCCAGATCGCCACGGCCGCCCTGGCCGTGCGCTTCGAGGCGCTCGTTCCGGTCGTGATCGGCTCCACCCTCGGCATGATGCTGGCCAACGGCCCGGCCGTCTTCCTCGGCGAAAGGGCCGCGACCCGCCTGCCGATGACCTGGATCCGCATCGCCGCCGCCCTCGGCTTCGCCCTGACGGGTCTGGCAGTCCTGCTGTTCGACTAGAAGGATCCCCGCCGGACAGAGTCCGGCGGGGCCAGGGTCTCGTTCGCCCGGGACTAGGGGCGAGACGGGTAGATGCCTTCCAGGGCGATGCACCAGTTGGTGGCCAGGACCGGGCTCTGGGTCGGGACGGGCTGGCTGCCGCCGGCCGGCTGAACCACGGCGACATTCATGGGGGAGACCCCCGCACCGCTGCTGTAGATGGGCGAGGAAGCCGGAAAGGTCCCCAGCATGGAGCCGGCCGGACTGTTGCTGACCGGACCTGTCTCATCGCCCTGCAGACCATGATTGTGGGTCGGAAGGTTGAGCGAAAGGAGGGTCGTCGAGGACGTGCCCGCCATGGCTCCCAGCGGCCACTGGCTGCTGTAGCTCACAGGCATGCGGGTGCGAAGGTCGGGAAGGGCGAAGGTCACCGTGCCGTTGCCGCCATGGGTCGTCCCGATCAGGCTGAACAGGACATTATACTGGGCGATGGCCAGCAGGGTGCCGTCCGCCCGATGCCATCCGTCCGGACACCAGCTGGTGGCGAACTGCTGAACCTGTCCGACAAAATTGTCCTGCGCCACGGCGGGCGAGGCAAGACCGCCCGCGAGAGCGACGCCGGCCACGAGGGCCGCCAGTTTTCGGTGTCTGGTCATGCGCTCGTCTCCCTATGGACGCGACGGGTAGATGCCCTGGAGGGACACGCACCAGTTCATGGCGACGATGGGGCTCTGGATCGAGAAGGGCTGGCCATTCCCGGTCTGGGTCACGATGTTCGGGTGCATGGCCACCGACGGCGTCTCGGCCGGTGAGGCATAGATGGGCGATCCGGCCGGGAAGGTCGCAAGGCTTCCACCCGACGGATTGTTGCTGGTGGGCGGAGTCGAGGCCGCGAGCACCAGGTGGTTGTGCGCGGGCATCTGGGCGATCGTCAGGGTCGGAGGAGCTGCCGGTCATCGTCCCGAGCGGCATGGTGGCAGAGTAGCTGACCGGAGCCCGTCCCAGCAGGTTGGGCAGGCCGAAGGTGGTCCGGCCGTCGCCCCCGTAGGTCACCCCGTAAAGGGAATACAGGGCCTGGTACTGGTTGATTGGCAGCAGCGACCCATCCGCCTTGGCCCAGTCCCGCGGGCACCAGCTGGTCGCAAACAGGGTCAGCTGCCCCACATAGGGCTCCGAGGCCTGGGCCTGCACCGGCGCGGTCGCCGCAACTTTGAGCCCGATCGCCGCCATGGCGCAGGCACTCAGAATCTTCAGTCGTTTCATGGTTTCAGCCTCCCTGTTCGGACATGACGTCCAGATCGCAGGGCGCACCCGACGGCAACGCCGACCCGATTCCCCCTGCAGGCGAACTATAACGCTGGTCTGCAAGATTTCTAGCTAGAATTGTTTACTGTCTCACCGCTCCCTCAAAAAGAGCGGTCCGCGGACGATATTCCATCCCCAGCCTCCAGGCGCGTTAACCACAAGATTTGGGGGGTGCGACGATCACAATCACAACATCCGCCCATAACCCCCTTGGCAGGCCGGAGGTCTCCGCGCATTGTGCGGGCTCGCCCTCCTGAGATGACCCTCAAGTGCATGAGACGCGCATGAACGCCCACAGCCCGATCACGCCCGCCACGCCCGCCGAGGCCCTGCCCGGCCTGCTCACGCCTTCGGCCGCCTACAAGCCGTTCCGCTACCCGTGGGCCTTCGACATGTGGAAGAAGCAGCAGCAGGTCCACTGGATGCCCGAGGAGGTGCCGCTGGGCGAGGACTGCAAGGACTGGGCGGCCAATCTGAACAGTGCCGAGCGAAATCTGCTGACCCAGATCTTCCGCTTCTTCACCCAGGCGGACATCGAGGTGCAGGACAATTACATGGAGCGTTACGGTCGGGTCTTCAAACCGACCGAGGTCAAGATGATGCTGGCCAGCTTCGCCAATATGGAGACCATCCATATTGCCGCCTATGCCCTGCTGCTCGAGACCATCGGCATGCCCGAGGCCGAGTTCGGCGCCTTCATGGAATACGAGGCCATGAAGGACAAGCACGACTACATGGGTCAGTTCGGGGTCGAGACCAATGCCGACATCGCCCGGACGCTCGCCATGTTCGGCGGCTTCTCGGAAGGGCTGCAGCTGTTCGCCAGCTTCGCCATGCTGATGAACTTCCCGCGCCAGAACAAGATGAAGGGCATGGGCCAGATCGTCAGCTGGTCGGTGCGCGACGAAAGCCTGCACTGCGAGGGCATCATCAAGCTGTACCACGCCTTCAACAAGGAAACCGGCGCGGTCACCAAGGCTGTGGCCGACGACATCCTGCAGTGCTGCGAGACGGTCGTGACCATGGAGGACAAATTCATCGATCTGGCCTTCGAAATGGGCCCGGTGAACGGCATGACCCCCGACGACATCAAGGCCTATATCCGCTTCATCGCCGACTGGCGCCTGCGCCAGCTGCAGCTGCCGGAGCTGTTCGGCGGCCAGCGCGAGAACCCCCTGCCCTGGCTGCAGTCCCTGCTGTCGGGTGTGGAGCACGCCAACTTCTTCGAGGCTCGCGCGACCGAATATTCCAAGGCCGCGACCCGGGGGTCCTGGCACGGGGCCGACGGCGTGTGGGACAGCTTCGACCTGATGGTCAAGCGCCGCAAGGAAACCCTCGTCGACTAGGGCGCGGGCGGCGTCACGGCGCAGGAATAGACGGCACAGTATTGCGCGCGGATTCGCTCGGCGATGCGCGCATTGACGGCATACAGTTCGGGACTGACCGTCTCCATCTCATAGGCCGTCACGCCCCGGAACGGCGCCCGCGGTGACAGGAATTCACGCCGGAAGGCCGGGGTCATCGCCTGGACGAAGGCCGTGGCCAGGGCGTCGCGGCGCGCATCGGCCTCGGCGGCGAAGGCCTCGTCCAGCATGGTGGCGACAGGCTGATAGCGATCGATGTCCACGGTGCGGTGGGCGTTGCCGCGTTCGCCGTATTCGTCAAACTGCAGCAGCTGGCTGTCGACCACCCGGAGGGCCTGTCGCCTCTCCGCATCGGTGATCGGTGCGCCCGTCCAGGCCGGCGGGGGCGGGGGCGGCGCAAAATGGATGACGAAGTCGATCTCGCCCGGGGCCGCACGCCCGTCGATCCTTTGTGGATCCACGACATAATAGGCCAGCAGGCGGCCCACAGGCCGGTCGAAATTGAGGCCCTCGGGCGCCACCCCCTTCTTGCGGCACCGCTCCAGCGCGCCTTCCAGCGTATAGGCGCAGTGCATCCAGACCTTGCCCTCGATGCCGGCCAGCCGCGCGAAAGTGGGATAGGCCGCGCGCATCTCGGTCGCGCTCGGGGTCTGGACGAAGGTCGCGGGCGTGATCTCCGGACCCGTGTCGCAGGCCGCCAGCGCCAGCAGACCGAGCACCGCTACCGCGCGGTGCGAGATAAGGAATTTCATGACCTGCCCCCCGGGGATCCTGACGAACCCGCTGTTCTCCTTAAACGGGACGCGACGTCCCCTTGCAACGGGTTTCAGCGGCGTCCGCGCGTGCGCAGCAGGGCATTGGCCACGGCCTCGGCGGAACCCGGTCCCGTGAGGGCCACGGCGGCGTAGGCCCGGTCGACCGGCGACCAGACCATGACCGCCTTGACCCCGCTGGCACCGCCGGAGTGACCGATCCAGGTCAGCGGCCGGCCGGGCTCGGGCACCTGATAGAGCATCAGGCCGCGCCCGTAGGCCATCGGCTGATCGAACATCGGCCAGGGCTGGTCGAGCATGCTCCGAACCCTCTCCGTCGGCAGCAGCTGTCCGGTCAGGACCGCCTGCAGCAGGCTGGCGGCGCCTTCGGGCGTGGCCAGCATGGGCCCTGCGGCACCCACCCAGGCCGGGTGGACCTCCACCTCGCCCGCGGCCGCGTCTGGCGGCGGGAGGGGCTGCATATCGGGAAGGGCATCGTCCGGCGACACGAACCGCACGCCCGGGAGGCCGGCGCGCTCGACAATTCGCCGGTTCAGAATCCGGTCCAGCGGCTGCCCCTCGACCGCCTCCAGCACCGCCCCCAGCAGCCAGTAGTTGGTATTGGAATAGCGCCAGCCCTGTCCCGGACAGAACAGGCTGCCCTCGTCGCGCGCCACCGCGACCAGCTCGTCGAGCGTGCGGAAGCGGGGATCGGTCCGTACGGACGCCGCCTCATTGGCACTGTAGAGGCCCGAGGTGTGATCCAGCAGCATGCCGACGGTGATGCGCTCGCCCAGCGGCACCCCCTCGACCCAGCGCGAGACCGGGTCGTCGAGCGATACCGACCCCTCCTCGACCAGCTGCAGCACCGCGACGGCGACCGCCAGCTTGCCGACGCTGGCCCACCAGAACAGGGGGGCGTCATCCGCCCCGGCGCGACCGGACCACAAGCCGTCGGCATCCAGCACGGCGGCCCCCATGGCGTTCGCCCCCGTGGCACCGGCGGCCCGCGTCAGGACATCATCGAGGGCGGCGTCCTCGCGCCGGGCGCCGTCGAAGGTCGAGGCCGGCCAGAGATCGGCCGCCGGGGCCGCCAGCGGCGGGGGTCCCAGACGGGTGATGGCGCCCTCGCACAGGGGCGGCTGCGGCGGGGCGTCCGGGGATGTCTGGGCCAGCAACAGGGTCGGCCACAGGGCGATCACCGCTCCAATTGCCGCACCCCGCATCTCAAATCCCCGCGTACCATTCATAGCCGCGGTCTTCCCAGTAGCCGCCCTTGCCGCGGCCGATGTGGGCGAAGCTTTCGACGGCCTCGATGCGCTTGATATATTTGGCCATCTTGTAGCCGAGCTGGCGCTCGAGCCTGAGGCGGATGGGCGCGCCGTGCTTGATGGGCAGGGTCTCGTCATTCATCTCGTACGCAAGGATGGTCTGCTCGTGATACGCCTCGCGGATGTCGACCGAGGTGTAGTAGCGCTCGCCGTCCTCGGTCTGGTCGAGGGCGTCGAAACAGTGGAAGACTACGAACTTCGCCTCGGGCTTCAGACGCGCGCGGTTCAGAACAGCCGACAGGCGCGCCCCCTTCCACTTGCCGATCGAGGTCCAGCCCTCGACGCAGTCATGCTTGGTGATCTGGGTGCGCGACGGCAGCCGCCTGAGCTCGGCCAGCGACAGGGCCAGCGGGGTCTCGACCAGGCCGTCGACGATCAGACGGTAATCCCGGAAATTGTTGGCCTTCAGCGCCACATAGTCGGACGCCGCCGGATCGACCGAGCCATTGGCGCGGAAATCCTTCGAGATGTCCTTTTCCTCGTATTCGGGAGCCAGGGCATCGCGGGCGAGGGCCCGCTGGCTGCGCATGGACACCTGCTCGGCCTTCTTGACCGTGCACTGGGCCTGGGCGTTGCGGACCAGACCGTCACAGCCCGACAGGGCCAGCGCCCCGCCGGCCAGCAGCAGGTGACGGCGATCAGGACGGATCACGGTCATCGGGCGTCTCCTCAGGCGGTTCGGGTTCGGTGCGGATGACATACCAGCCGGTGATCATGGCCCGGAGGTTGTTCACCGGCCCGCTCAGGAACACCAGCAGTACATGGACGACGGCAAAGGCGGTGATGCCCATGGCGGCGATGAAATGAAGGGTCCGGGCCGACTGTCGTCCGCCCAGCAGGGGCAGCAGTTCGGGGATGGCGGCGTTCATCATCGGTGACATGGCCAGCCCCGTGACCAGCATCATCGGCAGAACCACCAGCACCATGGCCAGATATGTCAGCTTCTGGAGGACATTGTAGGTCCGGGCCGCCTCGCCCTCGGGAAACTTGAGCCGGGCATGCTCGACGAGGCTTTCGGGGATGTGGGCCAGCTCCTGCCGGCTCGGCTCCATCATCCGCGCCAGCCGGCCGGAAAACAGGATGTAGAGCAGGTAGATCAGGCCGTTGGCGACGAAGACCCAGGCAAAGAAGAAATGCCAGTTCCGTCCGGTCGCCAGATCCCGATAGCTCGGCAGGGTCATCCAGCCCGGGATGTTGCCAAAGCTGATCCAGGCGTCGTCAAATGTCGAATCCAGCCCCCAGTAAAGATGCGGGTGAGCCTTGAGGATCTGCAGGCCGGTCATCAGCAGGAAGACCACACAGACGACGTTCACCCAGTGGGTCAGGCGCACCGGCCACGGGTGCCGCCAGATTTCGAGGCGACCGAGCGAAAGAGGCCTGTCGGGGCGAGTCATGGACCGACTATCCCCGACTTTTTCGGATTGCGAAACCACGGTTGCGTGACGGGTGTCATCATCCCGGACTAGGCTGTCGAAAACCCGGGAGGACCCCCATGGCTGACGACATCACCTTCTATACCAACCCCATGTCGCGCGGGCGCATTGTGCGCTGGATGCTGGAGGAGGTGGGCCGCCCCTACCGGACCGAGGTGCTGGACTATGGCACCACGATGAAGGCGCCCGACTATCTGGCGATCAATCCGATGGGCAAGGTGCCGGCCCTCGTCTGCGACGGCGAGGTGGTCACCGAATGCGCCGCCATCTGCACCTTCCTCGCCGACCGCTCCCCCGAGGCGGAACTGGCCCCGGGCACGAAGGATACCGGGCGCGGCACCTTCCTGCGCTGGATGTTCTTCGCCGCCGGCCCGCTGGAGGCCGCCGTCACTGCCCGCTCGCTCGGCCTCGAGCCGCCCGCCGACCGGGCCGGCACCGTCGGCTACGGCAGCTATGAGGCCATGGTCGATGCGCTGGAGACCGCCGTCTCGGGCCCCGGCCCGTGGATCCTGGGCGACCGGTTCAGCGCGGCGGACGTCTATGTCGGATCGCAGATCAACTGGGGCCTGATGTTCAAGACCCTCCCCGACCGCCCGGCCTTCGCCGCCTATGCCGACCGCCTGCGCGCCCGCCCGGCCTATGTGCGCGCCACCGAGATCGACGACGCCCTGATGCCGAAGGGGTGAGGCTGACGGTCCAGGGTTCTTCACAGAGAACACAAAGAAGAAGAGCCACGAAGGACACAGCGAGGGGGTGCGGGGATTGGCGGGGGCGCCCTGGGGGCCGAGGTCGCTTTTTCCTCTCCTCCCCATTTCATGGGGAGGTGGCGCGCCGCAAAGCGGCGTGACGGAGGGGGCGGCGGTGCGAGTGAAGGGTGTCGGTTGTCATCCCGGATCGCCCCTTTCGGGGCGTCCGGGATGACAACTGTGCCGACATCGACGATGCCCGGATGGCGAGGGGCTAGGGACGCACACCCTCGCATGTCCGCTCGACCTCATTCCATCGCCCGCCACGGTCGAGGCATATGTCTCGGTCCAGCCATTCGCCGATGGCAGGCCACCACCAAAGCAGCGTGAGGACGATCAGGATGGCGCCCCCTCCTGCAAGGAAGAGGAATCGGCTCATGCGAGAGGGTCGGTTTTTCGGCGTCATGCCCACAGCCTGAGTCAGAGCTGCTCCTGCGGCAAGGGCCTGCCACGCCCGACCCTGGTCAAGCCAGAGGATGACGAGACCTGTATCCTGTTCCCGTTCCGTTTCCGCGCGCGGACGGGTAAGGAAGGGCGGTGTCTCCTGTCGCTGCTCCTCCTTCGTCGCTGACCCTCGACCTGCCGCCGGCGCTGGCGACTCCGCCGGGTGCGGGGGCGGTGGCGGATGCCGGGGGCGCGCGGGCCATCGGGCGGGGGGCGGCCGAGGGGCTGTTCTGTGGCCCGGCACCGGTGCTGGTCGCCCATGCGGGGCTGACGGCGCGGCGGCTGGGGCTGGAGGCGCCGCCCCGGGCCCCTCACCTGCTGGATGTGCTGGAGCTGTTCGTCTTTGTGCGCCCGGCACGCTTCTGTGCGCCGACGCCGACGGGGCTGGCCATCGCGCTGGGTCTGGACGAGCCGGTCGGGGCGGTGGCCCAGGCCGAGGCGCTGCGCGCGGTCGCCGGGCGGTTGCTGGGCGAGCTGTCGGCCGCGAACTATCCGGACCTCGAAGCCGCCCTGACGCTCAACGGCACCCTCGCCCGCGCGGGCTGGAGCTGGGGCGAGCGCGTCGATCAGGCGCTGCGGGCCGGGCTGATGGCGGCCGGTCGCAACCCGCGTGACCGGCGTGAGCCCGGCACCGGCCTCGATGTCTGGAACCGGCTGTCGGAATGGGAGGAGGTCGCGCCGCGCGGCGAGGCCGGATCCCACCCGGTCGACAGCGAGAGCGCCCGCATCCGGCTGGATCACATGCTGAGGGGGCTGGGTCTCGACGAGGCGCGGCCGACCCAGTCCGACTATGCCGCCGAGGCCGCCTTTGCCTTTTCCCCGCGCGACCAGAAGGACCAGCCGCGCGCCCTGCTGGCCGAGGCGGGCACGGGCACGGGCAAGACGCTGGGCTATCTGGCACCCGCCGGCCTGTGGGCCGAGCGCAATCACGGCACCGTCTGGGTCTCGACCTATACCCGCGCCCTGCAGCGCCAGATCGCGCGCGAGGGCCTGGCCCTGCCCGACCATCCCGGCCAGACCCGGCGGCGGGTGGTGGTGCGCAAGGGCCGCGAAAACTACCTCTGCCTGCTGAATCTTCAGGAGATGGTGCAGCAGGCGCAGCTGGGCGCGGGGGATGTGGTCGGGCTGGGCCTGACGGCGCGCTGGGCCGGGGCCTGCGCAGACGGCGACATGACGGGCGGCGACTTTCCCGCCTGGCTGCCGGGGCTGTATGCGGGCCCTGCCGCCCATCAGCCGACGCCCGCCAATCTGGTCGACCGGCGGGGGGAGTGCATCCACGCCGCCTGCGCCCACTATCGCCGCTGCTTCGTGGAAAAGACGGTCCGGGCCGCCCGCCACGCCGATGTGGTGATCGCCAACCACGCGCTCGTCATGGTGCAGGCCGCGTTCGACGGGGCGCGCGCCGCCCGCCAGCCCGCCGCCGCCGGAGATAGCGAGACGGCCGCCCTGAAGCGGATCGTGTTCGACGAGGGCCACCATCTGTTCGAGGCCGCCGACAGCGCCTTTTCCGCCAGTCTGTCGGGGCAGGAGGCGGCCGAACTGCGCCGCTGGATCCGGGGGCCTGAGACGCGGGCGAGACGCGGGCGCGGGCTGGAGCAGCGGCTGGGCGACCTGATCGGTGACGACGGCCCGGCGAGGAAGGCGCTGGGCGATGTGCTGGCCGCCGCCAGCCGCCTGCCGGGCGAGGGGGCGCAGGGACGCATCCTGCGCGGTGCGGACTCGGGCGCGCCGACCGGGCCGGTCGAGGTGTTTCTGGCGGCGGCGCTGGACCAGCTGCGCGCCCGGGCCGACCCCCGCAGCGGGTCCGAGGATCAGGGCATGGAGTGCGCGGCGCGGCCCGCCACGCCGGACCTCGCCGCCGCTGCCGCCAAGGCCGCAGAGGCGCTGGCCGCGGTCGAGGCGCCGCTGCTGGCCCTGTCGCGCCACCTCGAGGATGTGCTGGACGCGGAGGCCGAGACCCTCGACGGCGGGGCGCGGGCGCGGATCGAGGGGGCGCTGCGCGGGCTGGACCGGCGGGCGCGCATGACCCTGCCGTCGTGGCGGGCCATGCTGAACGATCTGGCGTCAGGCGATCCGGGGGGGGATGCGGCCGGCGATCCCGAGTTCGTCGACTGGCTGTCGGCCGAGAGCGCCTTTGGCCGGCTGTCGGATGTGTCTTTGCGCCGGCACTGGGTCGATCCCACCCAGCCGCTGGAAGCCACCGTTATCCGCCCCTCGCACGGGGTGCTGGTCACCTCGGCCACCCTGACCGATCCGGAGTTCGGCGATGATCCGTTCCATCTGGCGCGGCTGCGCTCGGCCACCGGACGGCTGGACATGCCGGCCCGCACGCTCAAGGTCGAAAGCCCGTTCGACTATGCCCGCCAGTCGAAGGTGATCGTGGTCACCGATGTGCCGCGCGACGATCCGCGCCGGACGGCGGCGGCCATGCGGGCGCTGTTCCTGGCCTCGGGCGGCGGGGCGCTGGGTCTGTTCACCGCCATTCGCCGGCTGAAGGCCGTCTATGGCCTGCTGGGCCCGGAGCTGGGCCGGGCGGGCCTGCCCCTCTATGCCCAGCACATCGATCCGCTGGACGTGGGCGCCCTTGTCGATGTGTTCCGCACCGAGCGCGACAGCTGCCTGCTCGGCACCGACGCCATCCGCGACGGGGTGGATGTTCCGGGTCGGTCGCTGCGGCTGCTGGTGTTTGACCGCGTGCCCTGGCCCCGGCCGGACCTGCTGCACCGGGCCCGGCGGGAACGGTTCGCGCGCGCCGACGCTTCAGGCGGGGGCCGGACCTATGACGATGCGCTGGCGCGCGGCCGCATGGCCCAGGCCTTTGGCCGGTTGATCCGGCGCGCCGACGACAAGGGGGTGTTCGTCATGCTGGATGCGGCCTGCCCCACCCGCCTTTTCGGGGGACTGCCCCCCGGTGTAGAGGTCGCCCGCATGGAGCTGGCCGAGGCGGTTGCCGCCATCTCCCGGTTTCTCGGCCCCGATGACGACAGGATGCCTGCATGACTGCTGAAACGCCTGCCCCGCGCCACAGCCGCCGCGGCCTGTTCATTCCCCTGATCGTGGTGCTGGTGCTGCTGGCCGCCTGGACCGTCTGGTGGTTTGTGCTGGTCCAGAGGGTCGAACAGGAAGTCCTCGCCCGGGGCGAGGCCCTGCGCGAGGCCGGCTGGGAGATCGGCCACGGCAAGATCGACATCAGCGGCTGGCCGTTCCGGGCGCACCTCACGATGCGGGACGTCTCGGTGGTCGCCCCCTCGGGTCATGGCGCCAGGGCCCCGGTGGTCGAGGCCGAGGCCAGTGCCTATGCCCCCCTGCACTGGGTGGTGGTCGTTCCCGACGGGCTGACGATCCTGCGCGCTGACAAGGGCCGGGTATCCGTGACGGCGGACGCCATTCGCATGAGCGCCCGCGATGTCTCCGGCGCGTGGCCGCAGATGGCGCTGGAGCTGATCCAGCCGACCTTCCGGGCCGATCCGGGGGCCGAGGCCTTTCCGATCTCGGCGGCCGAGCGGTTGACGCTGGAGGCCCGCCCCGCCACGGCCCGGCCCCGGGATGCCGCGGTGCCCGCACCCGGCGCGGACGATCTGGACGTCCTGTTCCAGATGGTCGAGGGCACGGGGCGCGAGGCCGGCCCGGTCGACCGGTTGACCGGCGAGGGACGGCTGAGTGTGCGCACAGAGGTCACCCTGGAGCGCGCCGGAGCCCTGACCGGCATGGACAGCGCCGGGGTGTTTGACACCTGGACCCGGGCGGGCGGTCGCTTTGCCAATGTGCGGGTCGAGCTGCAGTCCGGCGACAGCCGCGCCCTGCTGACCGGCGGGCCGCTGGTGGCCGACGAGGACGGACGGCTGAACGGCAGTCTCAGCGTGCGGGCCGAACGCGCCGCGCCCGCTCTGGCCGGTCTGGCGGGCACCGAGGACGGTGCCGTCGACCGCGCCCAGGCTGCCGCCGCCGCAGGCGCCGCTGCCGTGGCCGAACGCGCGCCGGTCTCCCTGACCCTCGAATTCCGCGACGGACGCACCTGGCTGGGGCCCTTCACCCTCGCGCCTGCGCCCCGGTTGTTCTGATGGCCGGGAGCGATCTGACCCGGCTGATCCAGGCCCTGTCCGACCTTGCGCCCCCGTCCGGCGACGGCGAGGCGACGGCGGACCTGCGCCGCATGCTGAATGCCCTGCCCGCCGGGCAGAAGGCCACGGTTCGCGCGGTGCTGGGCCGGGTGGAAGGCGCGGCCTCGGGGCCGCTGCATGTGCATGGCGGCCTGTCGGCGCTTCTCGCCGCCGACCGGTTCGGGCTGGGGTTCGAGCGGCTGGCGAAGGCCGAGGACGGAGTGAAACAGGCCGCCGGGGGCGCCCGCGTGCTGATGGATCTGGCCGGGGTGACGGCCTGGTGGGGGCGGCTGCTGGCCACACCCGACGTGCGCGTCATCGGCGCCCTGCCCGACACGGCCGCCCACCTGCCCCGGTCGCTGATGATCGCCCGCAGCCAGCCGGAACCCACGGGCGACGACCGCACCTTCTGGGTGACGGATTCGCCGCTGCCGGAGCCGCGACTGGTCGAGGTTCTGGGCTTCAACGGCCTGGCCGCAGCGCCCCTTGCGGCAACCGGCGGCTTGAAGCTGATGATGATCGCAGGCTATGTGCAGGCCGACGACGGGCGGCTGGACGGCCTGCCCGGCACCCTGACCGGCGTCATCGGCGCTGCTCCCCTTTTCTGAAATTCAGACCCCGCGAGGACCCCATGACCGACTCCAAGGCCCCCGCCGCTTCGTCGCCCGCCCCCAAGCCCGGTATTCTCGACATCGCCCCCTATGTCGGCGGCAAGTCGAAGATCGACGGCGTGGCCGAGCCGATGAAGCTGTCCTCGAACGAGAACATGCTGGGCGCCGGCGAGAAGGCCCGCGAGGCCTATGCCAGGGCGGTCAGCGGCATCCACATCTATCCCGATGGGCGGGCGGCGAAATTGCGCTCGGCGGTGGCCGACAGGATGGGCCTCGAGCCCGAGCGGCTGATCTTCGGCAATGGCTCGGACGAGGTGTTTGCGCTTCTGAACCAGACCTATCTGACGCCCGGCGACAACATCGTCTCCGGCCAGTACGGCTTCCTCGCCTATCGCATTTCGGCGAAAGCCAACCAGGCCGAGGTCAAGCTGGCGCCCGAGCCGGACTACAAGCTGACACCCGAGGCCATTCTGGGTCAGGTCGATGACCGCACCCGCATCGTCTATGTCTCCAGCCCGTCCAACCCGACCGGCAGCTACAATACCGCCGAGGAAATCCGCCAGCTGCACGCTGCCCTGTCGCCCGACATCCTTCTGGTGATCGACGAGGCCTATGCCGAATATGTCACCGAGCCGGACTGGCAGAGCAGCTTCGACCTGGCCCGCGACAGTGCGAACATCGTCGTCACCCGCACCTTTTCCAAGATCCACGGCCTGGGCGGTCTGCGCATCGGCTATGGCTATGCCCCGCTGAAGGTGGCCGAGGCGGTCGACCGCATCCGTCTGCCCTTCAATGTCTCGGTCGCCGGGATCGAGGCGGCGGTCGCGGCGCTGGGCGACGAAGCGCACCAGCAGGCCTCGCGCGACCTGATCCAGACCTGGCGTCCGCGCCTGACCCAGGCCATTCGCGGCTTCGGCTTTCAGGTCCTGCCCAGCGCCGGGAACTTCGTGCTGGTCCGCTTCAGGGATGTGGACCAGTGCAATGCCGCCAATGCCTATCTGAACACAAAGGGCATCATCGTCCGCCCGGTCGGCGGCTATGGCCTGCCCGAGGCGCTGCGCATCACCATCGGCACCGACGACCAGAACCGCGCCGTCATGGACGCCCTGAGCGAGTTCGCGGCGAGCTGAACATGGCCCGCTGGCGCATCGTCCGGTTCGGCTGCACCGAGGGCGATGACACGATCATCGGCGGGCTCAGGGTATGGGATCATGCCTGGCGCCGGACCGGCGAGGACGACATCCGGATCGCCAGCCCCCTGTATCGCGGTGAACGCAACCCGCTGACTGTCTATGAGATGGGCGACGAGGCTTCACCCGTGAAATTCGCGGCCGGCGAACTGTCCAACGGCATCTGGGGCTTTGCCGCGCCCCGCCGGGGTTTGCTCGATGTGTTCGGCTTCCGATAGGACATGAGCCGGAGGGTATCACCCCCTCCGGAACACCCGGCTCGCGCCCCAGCCGGTGAAGGCGGCGAGGATGACGCACAGGATGCCGTAGGTCCACGGGCGGTTGTGGGCGAACTCATAGATGCCGCGCTCGATGCCGACCTTCTCGACCGTCAGTTCCAGCTCGGCGCTGGAGACCGGCTCGCCGTTCTGGAACAGCCAGACCTCGGCCTGATAGGTGCCGGTGGGCGCGCGGGTCGGCAGCACCACCTCGGCCCGGAACAGGCCGTCGTCGACAAAGCGCACCCCCTGCGGGTCGGCGGCATAGAGGCCGTCGGCCTCGCGCAGCCGGATCACGGCCCGGCGCCAGTCCAGATAGTCCTCGCCCAGCCGGCTGACCACCACGTCGCGCACCCCATAGCGGGTGACGGTGCGGCGCTCTTCCGGGGCGGCGATGCGCAGGTGATCCAGCCCCACCCCCAGCCGGCGCAGCTGGCCGAAATTGGCGATGTCGCTGAGCGGGCGGGTCGAGGCCGTCATATAGAAGCCGGGCGCGCCCTCGAACAGCACGGGCCGGCTGTTCAGCCAGACGCCCGCCGTCTGGGTCTTGCGCACCAGACGCACCGGCGCATCCGGTCCGCGCACGACCACCACCACATCGGCGGGCGTATCGGTCGGATTGAACACGGCGCCGTACAGGACGATCGACGCCCCGGTGAAGCCTGAGTCGACCTCGACCTCGGTATCGGTCAGGGCCGCCGAGATACGCAGGATCCGTCCCGTGGCGACAGACGGGTCGCGCGCCCGCTCCGGGGCAGGCGCCTGGGCCACGACGGCGGGGGGCGGCGGGGGCAGGTCCTGCATCATCATTCCGGCACCCCCGGCGCGATGGCGAACAGGTCACCGGGCCGCACGAACAGCTCCAGCCCCATATAGATGCCGACGCCCAGCACGATCAGCCCCAGCATGGCGCGCAGCTCCTCGCCCCGGAACCGGCCCGACAGGCGGGCGCCGTACTGGGCCCCGATGACCCCGCCGAACAGCAGCAGCGACGACAGGACGATGTCGACCGTCTGGTTGCGCCCGGCCTGCAGCACCGTGGTCATGGCCGTGGTGATGATGATCTGGAACAGGCTGGTCCCGACCACCACCGAGGCCCGCATGCGCAGCACATAAAGCATGACCGGCAGCAGGATGAAGCCGCCGCCCACCCCCATGATGGCCGACAGGATGCCGACCCCGCCGCCCAGCGCCAGTGGCGGAATCGCCGAGATATAGAGGCCCGACTTGGGAAACTTCATCCGCCAGGGCAGGCCGTACAGCCACATAGGGCGACGGCGCTCCTTGCGGGGGGCCGGCTCTCCGCGGCGGCGGCGCAGGATCTGCTCCAGACTCTCCTTGAGCATCAGGGTGCCGATCACGCCGAGGAAGACCAGATAGGCCAGGGCCACGACCAGGTCGGCCTGTCCCATCAGGCGCAGCCAGCGGAACATCTCGACGCCGACCAGGGCGCCGAGAATCCCGCCCCCGGCCATGATGCCGCCCATCCGGAAGTCGACCGCCCCGCGCGAGGAATAGCTGATGACGCCCGAGGTCGAGGAGGCGACCACGTGGCTGGCCTGGCTGGCCACCGCGACGGTCGGCGGGATGCCGAGGAACACCAGGATCGGCGCCATCAGGAAGCCGCCGCCGATCCCGAACAGGCCCGAGACAAAGCCGACCAGCCCGCCCAGCAAAACCAGAACAGGCCAGTTCACCGAAACCTCGGCGATCGGCAGATAGATATCCAAAGGGCGGACCTTCGGCTGGAGCAGGACCGGATCCGGCGCGAACGCCGGAGGTCAAAGGGCTTAGACCCGCGCTTTCGGCATGGCCAGTGCGCGAGCGCGACAGGCGAGGCGAAACCTCATCGGCGGGCGGCGTCAGCCCGCGTCGGGGCTCGCATCGGCCATGAACTCCCGGGCGCGCTGTTCGGCGGCGGTGCGCTCGGCCTCGCTCATCTGCGCCCCGAGACGGGTCACCGAGGCAGATGCCTGTTCATCGCCCGAACGCGCCGCAGCCCGGTACCAGGCATAGGCCTCGACCCGATCAACGGGCATGCCGCCCTCGCCCCGCTCGTGGATGACGGCGGCGTTGAACTGCGCGTCGACCAGACCCGCGCGCCCGGCCCGTTCGATCCAGTTCAGGCCCGTCGGCCGGTCCGGCGTACCGTCGGCGCCCTCGAACAGACGCATGCCATAGGCAAACATGCCGCGCGGATAGCCGCCCTCGGCCGACCGTCGCGTCCAGGCCAGGCTCTCGGCCATATCCATGGGCGCGCCGGCCTCACCCGTCTCATACAGTCCCGCCAGCATCAGCTGGGCCGGGCCATAGCCCAGATCGGCCGACTGGATCAGCAGGTCGAGGCCCTCGGGATCCTCTTCCTCAATGGCCGTCAGGGCGCGCTCATAAAGGTCGGTCGCCTGGGCCACGGTCTCGGCCGACAGGGGCGCCGCCGTCGTGGCCAGCGCCGCCAGCGGGACGGCCGAAGCCGGCTCTGCGCCCCCCTCCGGTGTCCACGGCAGGGCCTGACCGGTCAGCTCGGTAAAGGCATAGAGGCCGCCCATCAGGGTGACCGCGACCGCCGAGGCGCCCAGCGCCTTCTTCATGGTCGAACCATCGCGACCGGCCTGACGATCCATCCGCTCCTGCAGCCGCGACTTGCCGCCCCGCTTCAGGCCAAAGGCGGACCGGGCCGGCTCGGGCTCGGGCGTGGCCATGGCGGCGCGGGCCGCCTCGACCGCACCCCGGGTCGAGGCCGAGGCCCGACCGGCCGCAGCGGCGGCGCGCAGGGTGCGCGGATCGACGAATTCGGTCTCGGCGGCATAGTCGTCCTCGGCGGGCGCTGTCGCCGCCAGCGCGTCCGAGACATCGGCGCCGCCAAAGTCCTGCGGGGCGCGGGCCACCGGGGACGGATGGGCCATGGCCGGGCTGCCGAACGGGGCGGAGGTCGCGCGCGGCGCGGCGAAATCCGGGGTCCGGGGCGGTTCCGGCTCTGCTGCCGGCGCGGCAACGGGGGCCGCCCCGCCGTCCGTCGGGAAGGGATCGGCCGGACCGGCCAGCGGGTCGCTGGACCAGATCGGGTCGTCGGCCAGGGCGGCAATGCCGAAGGCGCCGGCGCGCCAGTCGGGCACGGCGGGAGCCGGCTCAGGCTCGGCGACCGGCTCAGGCTCGGGCCTCGCGGCTTCCGGCTCGCTGCGGCGGGCCATGCTTTCGCGGGCCTCGGCCAGCAGGCGGGCGGTTCGTTCCTCGCTCTGGCGCATGCGCTCGGCCAGCTCGCCCGAGGCGCGGTCATAGTGTTGTTCAATGCGCGAGGAGCTGTCGCTCAGCTTCTGGCCGATCTCGTCCAGCGCCTGGCTGGACCGGCGCTCGGACTCGGCGATCCGCTCGCTCAGCCGGTCCGAGATGCGGCCGATCTCGGTGCCCAGCTTCTCGAGCGCGAGCGCGTGACGGTCCTCGCTGGCGACCAGCCGACGCTCCACGCCCTGGGTCTTGATCTCCAGATCGCGCTCCAGCCGGTCTATGCGGGCCGGGCTGTCGATCTCCATCTTCTGGACCCGGCCGTTCAGGTTCTGGGCGATGCGCAGCACCTCGCGGCCCATGGCCTCGACCGCCTGGGCCGAGCCCCGTTCGGCCTGACGCAGCTGGTCGCCCAGAGCGGCCACCGCGCGCTCGATCCGCTCCATGCGGTTTTCGGACTGGGCTGCGTCCAGCCGGTGCATCATTTCGGTGCGGCTGGCCTCGACCTGACGGGTCAGGGCCTCGGCCAGCTTCTCCAGTCGCCCGTCGAACCGCTCGGCCGGATCGACGCCGCGCCCGCGCGTTTCGGCGCGCGCTTCGGTCAGGCCCAGACGCCGGTCCAGCTCGGAAAAGGCCCGCTCCAGTCCGCGCAGGGCCTCGCCCGTCTGGGCCTGGGCAGCGTCCAGCCGGCGGCCGACGTGTTCCAGGATCTCGACGCCGCGATTGGCCTCGGCCGTCTTTTCCACGGCATCGAGACGCTGGCGCAGCTCGTGGGTGCCGATCCGCTGGCGTTCCTCGATGTCATAGAGGCGGCTGGACAGGGCGCCGATGGCGGTCTCGGTTTTGGCAAAGCCCTCGGCCATGCCCGGGCCGGTCTCCTGTTCGAAGCGGCGCAGGCGACGGTGCCCTTCGCGCAGCTCCTCGGCCATGTCGTCGATGCGGCGGACGACGCCGCTGTCGCGCCCGTCCTGGGCATCCAGACGCCGCACCAGACCGGCGACGGCCTGATCCACGCCCTGGATGGCGAGGGTGGAGCGACGCTCGGCCGCTTCCAGCCGCTCAGCCATCATCTCGACCGTGGCCGACAGACGCTGGACCGGATCGTCCCCGCCCGGACCATAGGCGTCATCCAGACGCCGGCTGCGATTGCGACGCTCCCAGGTGTCGGCGGCGTGACCGCGACGCGGCATGGGGACAATCCCGTCCTCGTCGTCGCCTTCCATGATCATGGAATTGAGCCACTCGCCCAGGGTCATCCCTGAACGGCGGGCAAGGTCCTTGGCGACTTCGCGAGCCTTGGGGTCTATCCCCTTAACGCTCCACGGCGCGGCTGCGCTCACTGATTCGCCTCCCGACCTCTAGACTTCGACGCTACTGATCCAGATCAGGGGTGTAAACGTGTGGTTAACCCCAAGATATAGCGGCGCCGCCATCTTCCTGTGGACATCCGGCCGCGCCGCCGCCCTCGGCCGTGAATTTGTGAACAGACACGGTTAACGCCTCGTAAAGATTAACCCTCTGGTAAAGACCGGACCGTCATGTCGCTGATCCCGTCCCTTCTCTGGCTGGCCGCCGTGGTGGCCTTCGGTCTGTTCGCCGGATGGCGCGGCGCGCGCCCGCCGGACCTGATCCGCGGCCCGCGTCTGGTGCCCTGGCGCTTCCTCATGGTGGTGTCGGCCGCGGTCGCGATTGCCCTCATCGTCCATCTGGTGTGGCTGGCCACCGGCCGCAGCTGAACGGAACCCCCGGCCGCCCTCTCCTGTTCTCTTCCCATCCCCGGAACAGGAGTAACCGCATGTCCGATACTCGCCTCAGCCCCGCCGACGCCGAAACGGAGTTCTGGAAACACCTCGAAAAATCCAACACCGGCATGCTGGGTCTGGACCGGCCCGGCTATCACAGCCAGCCCATGACCGCCTTCCGCGATGAGGAGACGGACACCATCTGGTTCTTCACCCGCGACGACACCGATCTGGTCCGTGATGTCGGCACCGGCGCTTCGGCCATGTTCACCTATGCGGCCAGGGACCAGCACGTGTTTGCCTGCATTCACGGCACCCTGATACGCCACAATGATCGCGAGAAGATCGACCGCTGGTGGAACCCGGTGGTGGCCGCCTGGTATCCGGAGGGCAAGGACGACCCGCACCTGACCCTGCTGCAGTTCACCCCCGGCGACGGTCGCATCTGGGTGGCCGAAAAGGGCGCGTTTGGTTTCGCCTATGAGATCCTCAAGGCCAACATCACAAAGACCACGCCCGACAGCGGTGGTGTCGCCGACGTCGATCTGGGAGGCACCCGCTGATGGACGAGATCCGCGCGCATCTGAAGGCGTTTCGCACCACCGACTGGCTGATCCTGATCGCCGTGGCCCTGATCGGGGCCGCCATCCTCGACGGCATCCTCGGCCTGATCGTCGGCGCCATCGTCGGCTATCTGGGCATCCTCGCCTGGCACAAGGGCGCGTTCCGCAGCCGCCGCGGCCCGCCGGACGAGCCCCGGGTCTGAGGCTCAGTCCGCCGCGACGAAGGCGGCAATCGAGGTGACATCGTCGTTCGTCAGACTGCGCCAGTTGCACAGGATATTCAGCTGGCGCGCCACGGCGGGATTGTCTGTCGCTCGCTCGGCGTCCTCATCCAGACGCGTGGTCCGGGGGTCGTGATGCGGGCTGTAGTCAATCCGCGCGGTCCGTTGTCGCCTGCCCGCTTCACAGTCCCAGCGCGACAGCCACAGGGTATAGCGCCGCTGTCCCCGAGGCTGGGGCGGCACGGCGACATAGGCGGCCGAAAAACCTTCAGAGGTAACCGTCGGAACACTGTCTATCCGCACGGCAATCCTGTTTTGCTGTTCGAGCCCGGCGTCCACCCATCCAAACCGCGGCGGGGCCAGCAGCTCAATCAGCAGGATGATTGTCGCTGACCCCATGCCCATCTCAGTTCAATCCGCCGCGACGAAGGCGGCAATCGACATGACGTCGTCGTTCGTCAGCTCGCGCCAGTTGCACAGGATGTTCAGCTGCCGCGCCACGACGGGATTGTCCGCCGCGGTCTCGGCCTGTTCATCAAGCCTCGTGCGGCGAGGATCATGGTGCGGGCTGTATTCAACACGCCAGAGCCTGTGCCTTGTGCCTGCCTCACAGTCCCACCGCGACAGCCACAGGACGTAGCGACGGGGCCGAGAAGCGGGCTGGGGCGGCACAGCGACATAGCTTGTTGAGAACTGCTCGATGACGGGCTCATTTGGCAAGGCCATCACACTGACCGCAATACGATCACGGCCTTCATATCCCACATCAACCCAGCCAGATCGCGGGGGGCGTGCGAGGGCGATGACTGAAAGAATGACTATCCACATGTCTAGGTACCTCCCCCACTTCCGGGACAAGGTTGGGCATCCGGGTTCACCCAGGTTGGCTCCAGTGTTCCGGCTGCTGCCGCTTCCTCGTCGCTGATCTCGGCACGAGAGACGCCGTACTCGGGCAGTCCAGTCACAGGATTGGGCAGGAGACTCACGATATAGATGCCGAAGTTCGAGGGAGCTCCATTATGCTCGTCGTGCCACCGGGCATGGGCAAAATCGAAGTTTGACGGGACCGACGAACCCGGGGACAGGTGGCTATGGACACTGCCAACGACTATCCCGGCTCCGCAGCCCCCCGGAGGAATATCCATTGTTGGCCTGCCGCCCTCGTAGACAAATGGCTGGCCGTTCTCATCCATGATCGGCGGGCCGGAAACAATCGGCCACAGAACGACATCGCCTCCCCCCATATCACACAAGAGAGCACCAAACTCTCGGTTCGCCAGATCTTCCTCGCCGAACGATTCAAGTGCTTCATCGAGAAACTGCCCTACCGCCTCCGCCGCGCGGGCATCCGCATTCCACTGTCGGCGGCTTTCCTCGGTGGCGCACTGCTGCTCCTCGTCTGACGGCCCACGACCTCCGCCGGTCTCGTCCTCACCCAGTTCCAGTTGCTGGTCACCGCTACCACATCCCCGCGACGGCCATTGCAGACTCGCGAAGGGCGACTCTCCCCGTGCGCGCTAGCCGGTGACAATGATGTCGTCCAGAGTTGTTCCCGGACCGGTGTCCGTCATGCGCGCCTCCATGAATGAGAAGGCACCCTGCCCTTCATGGGACGCAACCTCAAATCACAACGCCTGCGTCACAGGTAATAATGACGCGAGCGGCCTACCCCGCCAGGCACCAGGCCAAAACGGCCTTCTGCGCGTGGATGCGGTTCTCGGCTTCGTCCCAGACCAGCGAGCGGGGGCCGTCGATCACGGCGTCGGTGACCTCCTCGCCGCGGTGGGCGGGCAGGCAGTGCAGGAAGACGGCGTCGGGCGCGGCCTCGGCCATCAGGGCATCGTCGACCGTATAGCCTTCGAAGGCCTCCAGCCGCTCTTCATAGTCCTGATCGCCCATCGACACCCAGGTGTCGGTCACCACCACATCGGCGCCCTGCACCGCCTCGTGCGGATTGGCGGTCAGCGTCACCGACGGCCCGCCGACGGTCAGGTCGCGCAGGTCCGGATGGTATTCCGGCGGGCAGGCGACGTTCAGGTGAAAGCCCAGCTTCTGCGCCGCATGCATGAAGCTGTGGCAGACATTGTTGCCGTCCCCGACCCAGGCCACGGTCTTGCCGGCGATCGGGCCGCGATGCTCCTCGATGGTCATCAGGTCGGCCAGGATCTGGCAGGGGTGGCTGCGGTCGGTCAGGCCGTTGATGACCGGCACGGTCGAAAAGCGGGCAAAGCGTTCGACGTCCTCATGATCATTGGCGCGGATCATCACCGCATCGACCATGCGCGACAGGACCCGCGCCGTATCCTCGACCGGCTCGCCCCGGCCCAACTGCATGTCGGAGGCCGTGGCGATGATCGACGATCCGCCCAGCTGGCGGATGGCGGCATCAAAGCTGAACCGGGTGCGGGTCGAATTCTTCTCGAAGATCATCGCCAGCACATGGTCGCGCGCCGGCGCATCGGCATCGACCCAGCCCTTCAGCTTGCCCTTGCGCGCCGCCTTGCGGGCATGGGCATCATCCAGAATGCCCCGCAGGTCTTCGGCCGACAGCCGGGAAATGTCGAGAAAGTGTCGGGTCATGGGCATTCAGGGGCGGGAGGAGGTGGCGGGAAGGGGTTCATCACAAAGAGCACAAAGGAAACACAAAGGACACAACGGGCGAGGTGTCTTTATCTTGCGCTTGCACCCGATCAGACGACGAGGCGGCGCAGACCGTCCTTGAGTCGGACGGCGTTGAAGTTGATCAGATAGCCCAGGCGGACCTTTGAAAACCGGAGATAAGTCAGCAGTTGAGCCGTATGGATCGACGCGAAGGCGTCGATCGATTTGATCTCGACCACAACGCACTCTTCTACCAGCAGATCGAGACGGAATCCGACGTCCACGCGGGCCTCTCCGTAAGAGACAGGCACACCGACCTGCCTCTCGACCTTCAGGCCCGCCAGCCGCAGTTCTTCGGCAAGACAGGCTTCGTAGACGGACTCCAGCAATCCCGGCCCCAGCGCAGTATGAACCCTGAAAGCGCTGTTCAATATTGCCTTGCCGGCACGCTCAACGTCGGCCGACAGGGGCTCGGTCTCATTGTGGCCTTCGTGCATCCTTTGTGCTCTTCGTGATGAACCTCTTCAGGCCCCGCCGCTATCCGGCCTTCATTTTACTCCGCGCGAATTCGCAGGTCCGCTCAAACCGCGCGATGGCGTCGGCGGCGTCTTCGCGGGTGAAGTTCAGGGGCGGCAGCATGCGCACGCAGTTGTCGCCGCCCCCGGCCACCAGCAGCTGGTTCTCGTCGCGGGCCCAGCCCATGAATTCGCGGTTGTTCGGCTTGAGCTTGACCCCGATCAGCAGGCCCTTGCCGCGCACGTCCTCGATCACGTCGGGGAAGCGCTCCTGCAGCCCGGCCAGCTGCTGCTTCAGATAGCCGGCGATTTCGCGCACATTCTCGAGCGTCTCCGGCTTCGAGATCTCGTCATAGGCGGCCAGACCCACCGCCATGGCCAGCGGATTGCCGCCGAAGGTCGAGCCGTGCACGCCGACCGTCATGCCCTTGGCCGCCTTTTCCGAGGCGAGGCAGGCCCCGATCGGGAAGCCGCCGCCCAGCGCCTTGGCAATGGCCATGATGTCGGGCGCCATGCCGGCCCATTCGTGGGCCCACAGCTTGCCCGTCCGACCCATGCCGCACTGGACCTCGTCGAAGATGATCAGCACGCCGTGTTCGTCGCACAGCTCGCGCAGGCCGCGCAGGCAGACTTCGGGCACCGAGCGGGCGCCGCCCTCGCCCTGCACGGGCTCGAGGATGATGGCCGCCGTGTCCGGCCGGGCAATGGCCGCCTTGATCGCCTCGTGGTCGCCGAAGGTCAGCTGCGAATAGCCGGGCAGGCGCGGACCGAAGCCCTCGACATAGTTGGGATTGCCGGCCGCATTGATGGCGCCATAGGTGCGGCCGTGGAACGCGCCGTCAAAGCCGTAGATCTCGATCCGCTCGGGCTGGCCGTTGGCGTGATGGTACTTCCGGGCGGTCTTCAGCGCGCACTCGACCGCTTCCGAGCCCGAATTGGTGAAGAAGACCGCATCGGCAAAGCTGTCGGCGCACAGCCGGTCGGCCAGCTCTTCCTGACCCGGAATGCGGAAGATGTTCGAGACGTGCCACAGCTTTTCGGCCTGGTCCTTGACCGCCTGCACCAGACGCGGATGGGCGTGGCCCAGCGCATTGGTCGAGATGCCCGAGACGCAGTCCAGATAGACGGTGCCGTCGGTCGCATAGAGGCGCGACCCCTTGCCATGATCGACCGCCAGCGGCGCACGGTTGTAGACACCCATCAGATGGCTGGACACGGGATCAGACCTCCAAAAGACGAAGGCCCCGGCGCACAGACGGCACCGGGACCGATAAAACAGATGTCTGGCCTTGTCCGCTTCCGCCCCGGCTTAGTCAACACCGGGGGGGGTGATGCCGGGCTCAGCTCTTCAGCCGCCAGCCCGAGCGGAACACGGCCCAGCAGAGCACGGCAAACACCAGCGTCAGCACGCCCGCGGCCGCACCCCCGATCAGCAGATTGCTCTCGGCCTGACCGATGAAGCCCGCGCGGAATCCGTCGATCAGATAGAAAAAGGGGTTGAAGCGGCTGAAGGTGGCGAACGGCTCGGGCAGGCGCTCGACCAGATAGAAGGCGCCCGACAGGAAGGTCAGCGGCATGACCACGAAATTCTGCACCGCCGACAGCTGGTCGAACTTCTCGCTCCACAGGCCGGCCACGACCCCGACCATGCCCATCAGCAGGCTGGCGGTGAGGCCGAACCACAGGATCAGGCCCAGGTTCTGGATCTGCAGCTGCGCGAACGGCAGCACGCACAGGGCGGTCACCAGTCCCACCACCAGCCCCCGGGTCGCGGCCCCGAGCGTAAAGCCGATGGTCAGCTCCAGCGGGCTGAGCGGCGGGGTCAGGAAGTCGGTCGCCGTCCCCATGATCTTGGCCTGGATCAGGCTGGAGGAGGAGTTGGCAAAGGCATTGTTCAGCATGGCCATCATGATCAGGCCCGGCGCCACAAACTCGGCAAAGGGCGTGCCGTGCAGCGGCGGCCGCCCGCCCTCGAAGGCGACCACGAACACCAGCATATAGAGCAGGGTCGTGACGACCGGGGCGGCGACCGTCTGGGCCCCGACCTTCCAGAAGCGGCGCACCTCGCGCAGGTACAGCGTCCAGACGCCGATACCGTTGATGCCGGCATAGCGGCGCGGCGCGGGCGGGCCGTTCCGCGCATCGGCGGTGGCGAGGTCAGCGAGCGTGGAGGGCGTGTGTTCGGTCATGTCCGGCCAGATGCGCCCGATACCGCCCCGGTTCAAGCCACAGCGGCTCCGCAGCCTTCACCGAACGCTGATTCAAGATGTGGTTTCTGTGGACACTCCGAATCGCACATCTTGCGTCTGTTAACGAGAGGTTTACGACTGGTTGTGGGTCAGGCGCTTCCGCAGGGGCACCCGACGCAAGATGTTGAATCGACCACACCGGGAGGATGGCATGACCGCAGGCTGGACCGAAGACCGCGTTGGCGCACTGACCAAGCTCTGGCTTGAGGGACAGTCGGCCAGCCAGATCGCCAAGGCCCTGGGCGGCGGCGTCACCCGCAACGCCGTGATCGGCAAGGTGCACCGTCTGGGTCTGTCGGGGCGCGCCGCCCCCAGCCAGCCGGCCCGCACCACCTATCGCCCCACCCGTCCGCGCGCCGCGGCGCCGGCCCCGGCCCAGCCCTCGGCCCCGCGCCGGATCGAGGCGGCCCAGCCGCGTCCGGTCACGCCGCCCCGCCCTGAGCCCGCGCCCGAGCTGCCGGGTACCGCCACGGTCATGACCCTTGGCGCCCATATGTGCAAATGGCCGATCGGCGACCCGTCCTCGACCGAGTTCAGCTTCTGCGGCCGTCGCGCCTCGGAAGGTGTCTATTGCGTCGAGCACGCCCGGGTCGCCTACCAGCCCCAGGTCAAGAAGAACGGCTCCAGCGAGCTGGCCCGCAGCCTGCGGCGGTATATCTAAGCGCGCTAACGCTCGGCCCGCGGGGCCTCGCTGCCTGAGCGGTCAAGCGCGCTAACGCTCGCCTCGCGGAGGCTCGCTGCCTGGGCGCGGCGAGCCGTCGCGAGGCCACCACCCCCTCGCCGGGCCTTCGGGCCGGGCGAGCCTTCGGGGGGCGGGGCTGCGGTTCTCCGGGTTGACGCAGCCCCGGCCTCCTGTCTCCTCCCTGTCGAAGACGGGGAGGTGGCGCGGCCCAAGGCGCCGTGACGGAGGGGTTCTTCGCCACAAGCGCGATCTGAAGATCCCCTCCACCGCTACGCGGTCCCCCTCCCCATCACGATGGGGAGGAGACGACAGCATCAGTTCAACGTCCGCGTCCCCGGCACATCCAGGCTGAAGGCGGGGATTTCCGCCTCGAACCGTTCGCCGTCAGGCGTTTCCATCACATAGCTGCCGCGCATCGCCCCGGACGGCGTCGGCAAGGGACAGCCCGAGGCATAGCTGTGGCTGTCGCCGGGCGCGATGACCGGCTGTTCGCCGACCACACCGTCCCCGATCACCACCTCCTCGCGGCCAGTGGCATCGGTGATGATCCAGTGGCGTGACTTGAGCTGCACCGGCACCCCGGTCAGATTGACGATCTCGATCTGATAGGCCCAGACCCACAGCCCCTCATCGGGGTTGGAGCGCCCGGCCAGATAGCTGGGCTGGACCTTCACCCGGATGCCCCGGGTCTCGGCGGTATAGGCGGCACTCTCATACATGCCCCCATGCTCGCCCCGCCGCGTGTCCACCGCAAGCCCGTTTCCGCTTGACGACTCGCCCGTAAATCCGTGGAAGACTGGGGCCATGACCTTCGACGCCTCCCGCCCCGGCATCCTGCCCTGCCAGGCCATCGACACCCTGATCGCCACGGGCGCCATCACCACCGACACGCCCTTTGACGCGGATCAGGTCCAGCCCGCCAGTCTGGACCTGCGTCTGTCCGACCGGGGCTGGCGGGTGCGCGCCTCCTTCCTGCCGGGCGAGCGCACGGTCGAGACCCGCATCCAGGACGTGGTCATGCACACCATCGACCTCTCGGGCGGGGCGGTGCTGGAAAAGGGCTGCGTCTATATCGTCAAGCTGCAGGAGCGGCTCAGCCTGCCCAAGGGCGTCGTCGCCCGCGCCAATCCGAAAAGCTCGACCGGCCGCGTCGATGTGTTCGTCCGCCTGATGACCGACCGGGGCGCCACCTTTGACGATGTGGCCGAGGGCTATGACGGGCCGCTCTATCTGGAGATCGCGCCCCAGACCTTCTCCGTGCTGGTCCGTCCCGGGACCCGGCTGAACCAGCTGCGCCTCAAGGTGGGCGAGCCCCCGCGCCTGGAAACCCGCAGTGTCGGCGTCGATCTGGCGTTCGAGAATGAGGGCGGCATCGTCGGCTATCGCGGGCGCCGCCACGCCGGCCTGATCGATCTGGACAAGGTTGCCGGCCACGACCCCGCCGACTTCTGGGAACCGCTGCGCGCCCGGCGCGGCGAGTTGATGCTGGACCCCGGCGAATTCTACATCCTGGCCTCACGCGAGGCGGTCGAGATCCCGGTCGACCAGGCCGCCGAAATGACCCCCATCGACCCCTCGGTCGGCGAGTTCCGCGTCCACTATGCGGGCTTCTTCGACCCCGGCTTCGGCACTGACGAGGCGCACGGGGCGGGCTCGAAGGGCGTGCTCGAGGTCCGCACCCACGACACCCCCTTCATGCTGGAACACGGCCAGATCGTCGCCCGCCTGGTCTATGAACCCCTGACCGAACGCCCCGATCGCCTCTACGGCGAAGGCGGCAGCCACTACCAGAGCCAGGGCCTGAAGCTCAGCAAGCATTTCAGGGCGTAGCGCCGCCCCCGCTTCGCAGCGGAGGGTCACTCCAGCCGGTCCGCCTTCCTGAGGTCCGGGAACATCTTCGCCCAGAGGCCCGTCGAGGCCAGGGCGCCGAACCCGCCGAACACGGCCGCCCCCACCGGGCCGAGCAGCCGCACCATCACCCCGGAATAGGCCTCGCCCAGTTCGTTGGAGGCGCCGATGAACAGCATGGAGACCGAGCTGACCCGGCCGCGCATATGATCGGGCGTGGCCAGCTGGATCAGGGTCTGGCGGATGTTGACGCTGATCATGTCCGCCGCCCCGCCGATCAGCAGCACCAGCCCCGACAGCCAGGCCATCCGCGACAGGCCGAACGTCAGGGTGCAGATACCGAAGACCGCCACTGCCGCCAGCATCCAGGTGCCGCCGTTCCGGGTGATCGGGAACCGGCTGAGCCAGACCGCCATCAAAAGCGCCCCGACCCCGAACGAGGCGCGTAACAGGCCGAACCCCAGCGCGCCCACATGCAGGATGTCGCGCGCGAACACCGGGGTCAGCAGGGCCACACCCGCGAACATGACCACCACCAGATCCAGCGAAATGGCGCCCAACACGATCTTGGTCTTCCAGACGTAGCGCAGCCCCTCGGTCACGGCCTGAAGGCGGGTCAGCCCCGTCTGGATGACCGGCGGGCGGCCCGAGGTGCGGATCAGCAGCAGCGACAGCACCGCCACCCCGAACAGGGCGGCCGACACCCCATAGGCCAGCGGCACCGACAGGCCGACGATCAGCCCGCCCAGCGCCGGCCCGGCAATGGCGCCGGTCTGAAAGGCGATCGACTGGGCCGCGATGGCCGGGGCCAGCGCCCGGCGTCCGACCACCATGGGCAGGAAGGCCTGCGTCGCCGGAGCGAGGAACGCCCGCGCCGCACCAAAGACGGCGGCAATCGCCAGCAGTCCCCACAGGGGTGGATCGCCCCGGAGCGCCAGGGCGAGAAAGGCCGCCGCGCAACTGCCCTCCACCAGAATGGACAGGATGACCGTCGTCTTGCGGTCGCGCCGGTCGGCCATGGCCCCGGCGGGCAGGGTCAGGGCCAGCAGGGGCAGGAATTGCGCCAGCCCGACCAGCCCCAGATACAGGCTGGCCTGTTCGATCGGATGGTCGCGCCGGGCGATCTCATAGACCTGCCACAACAGGGCCGAGGACTGGATCTGGATGCCCAGCACAGCACTCAGCCGGCCGATCCACAGCCAGCGGAAATCGGGCACCGACCAGGGACTGGCCGGGCCTTCGCCCAAAGGCGATGGGGGCGGAGAGGCGTCGGGTCGCTCGTCGGTCACGTCCGGCGATCAGCCTTGGGATAGGGCGTGCCGTCGCGGCGCGAAAAGACGCCCGAGCGGAAGGTCATGTCGATGTCGGGATATTCGCCGTGGTCGCCGCCCGGCTTGCGGGTGCCGACCTCCAGCAGGACGGCGTCGGCGTCGCTGCGGTTCTCCAGCTTGTGGCCGTTCCGGACCCCCGCCTTGAACCCGGCGCAGTCCCCGGCGCGCAGCACCGTCTCGCCCTCATCCTCGACCAGCACCACCTCGCCCGACAGCACCCAGACGAATTCGTCCTCGCCCGCGTGCCAATGGCGCTGGCTGGACCAGGCTCCGGGCGGCAGGGTCAGATGGTTCACCCCGAACTGGTCCAGCCCCACGGCGTCGCCCAGCTTGACCTTCCGGCGCGCCTTGCATGGCCCGGCATGGTCCTCGGGGTAGGTGGTGCCGTCGGCCCGCGGCGCTGTGTTCAGATCGATACGGGGCATGGGGTCTTCTCGCAGGTGCTGACACCTCCTAAAGCATGGAGCCATGCACGCACCAGCCCGCCTGATCGATCCCGTCGCCCTGACCCGCGACCTGATCCGCAGTCCCTCCGTCACCCCGGTCGATGCCGGGGCCATGGCGACGCTTAAGGGGGCGCTGGAGGGGCTGGGCTTCACCTGCCGCGACCTGCCGTTCGAGGGCACGCCCAACCTCTATGCCCGGCGCGGGACCGAGGGGCCGAACCTCTGTTTCGCCGGCCACACCGATGTGGTGCCGACCGGCATGGTCGCCGCCTGGTCGCATGACCCCTTCGCCGCCGAGGTCCGGGACGGGGTGCTGTACGGGCGCGGCGCGGTCGATATGAAGGGCGGGATCGCCTGCTGGGTCGCCGCCGTTTCGCGGGTGCTGGCCGAGGGTGGCGTACCCGGCTCCCTGTCCTTCCTCATCACCGGCGATGAGGAAGGCCCGGCCCTGCACGGCACCAAACTGGTCGTTGAGCAGCTCATGGCCGAGGGCGAGCGGATCGACGCCTGTGTGGTGGGCGAGCCCTCCTCGTCCCAACGGCTCGGCGACATGATCAAGGTCGGACGGCGTGGCTCGCTGAACAGCTGGATCACGGTCAGGGGCCGTCAGGGCCACGTCGCCTATCCCGACCGGGCCGCCAATCCGGTGCCGGTTCTGGTCCGCCTGCTGAACCGTCTGGCCGAGGCCCATCTGGACGACGGCTATCCGAAGTTTCCGCCCTCCAACCTCGAGATCACCACGATCGACGTGGGCAATCCCGCCTCCAACGTCATTCCGGCCGAGGCCACCGCCCGGCTGAACATCCGCTTCAACCCGACCCATACGGGCGACGCCCTGTCGAAATGGCTGGACGATCAGGCCGCAGAGGTCGCCGCCGGGACCGGTCTGGCCATCACGCTCGAGCACCTGTGCTCCGGCGATGCCTTCCTCACCGACCGGGGCCCACTCGTAGAGGCGGTCGAGGCCGCCGTAGAGGGTGTCGAGGGCATCCGGCCCGAAAGCTCGACCACCGGCGGCACCTCCGACGCCCGCTTCATCCGTGCGCTTTGCCCGGTGCTGGAGCTGGGTCTGGTCGGCCAGACCATGCACCAGATCGACGAGCAGGTGCCGGTCAGCCAGCTGGAATCCCTGACGGACATCTACGCCGCCGTGATCCGCACCTGGTTCGCCCGAACGGCCTGACGCCTACTGCTCCAGGAACCTCAGCGCGGTGAAGACGTGGGCCTTCACCCCCACGACCAGCACATCCTCGTTCACGTCGAACATCGGTGAGTGATTGGGCGCCGAGGTCGCCGGGTCCACCCCCTCGGCGCTGGCTCCCAAGTGATAGAAAACGCCCGGAATTTCACGCTGGTAGTAGCTGAAATCCTCGGCCACCGTGGTCGGCGGCACGGCCGGATTGACCTGCCCCTCGCCCGCCGCTTCCTCCAGCACCGGGGCCAGCCAGGCCGACAGCGCCGGGTCGTTATAGACCAGCGCCGCATTCTGCCGGACCGAGAATTCCGCCGTCGCACCATAGGCTTCCGCCACATGGCCGATGGCCGCCTCGGCCCGCTGGACCAGATCGTCCCGCTGGGCCACGTCGAAGGTCCGCAGCGTCCCGCTCAGTCGCGCCTCGTCCGGAATGATGTTGTAGCGCACCCCCGCCTCGATCGTGGCGATGGTGAAGACGGTCGGGGTCGCGGTCGGGTCCACCGTCCGCGCCGTCAGCGTATTGACCGTCTGCACGACCTGGGCGGATACCGCAATGATATCAATCCCCTTCCAGGGCCAGGCCCCATGCGTCTGGCGCCCCGTCAGGACGATGTCGACCCGGTCCGAGGCCGCCATGAACCCTTCCGGACGGTAGAAGATGGTGCCCGGCAGGCCCGGTACGACGTGTAGGCCAAAGATCGCCTCGGGCCGGGGATCGTCCAGCACCCCCTCGGCGATCATCAACGCCGCCCCGCCCATGGGCTCGCCCGGAGGCGCCCCTTCCTCGGCCGGCTGGAAGATGAAGACGATGGTGCCGGAAATCTGGTCGCGCATCCCGGCCAGCACCTCGGCGGCGCCCATCAGCATGGCGATATGGGCGTCGTGGCCACAGGCATGGGCGACCGGCACGGTGCGCCCCTGATAGGTGCCGGTCGCGGTCGAGGCGAACGGCAGGCCCGTCGCCTCCTCGACCGGCAGGGCGTCCATATCGGCCCGAAGCGCCACGGTCCGGCCCGGGCGCGCCCCGCGCAGGATGGCCACCACGCCGGTCTTGCCGACCCCGGTCCGCACCTCCAGCCCCAGGCCGCGCAGGTGGTCGGCGATCACCCCGGCCGTGCGATGCTCGGCAAAGCCCAGTTCGGGGTGACGGTGAAAGTCCCGACGCCACAGGACGACATCCGGCATGACGGCCGCGACCGCCGCCTCCACCTGTGCGGATTCGATCGACTGGGCGACGGCGGCCCCCGCACCGCCAAGCACCAGCGAAGCCGTGACCGCTGTCAGGACTGTCACGCGTTTCAGATATCGGATCATCTCTCGGCCTCCCTGCCCGCCCGCATGCTGTGCCCTTGTGCCGCCTTGCACAAGCGCCAACCCTGTCCAGACTGGAACGCCATGGCGATCAAGACCGCGAAAACCGAATGGCAGGACGTGGTTCTGGTCTGCCGCAAATGCACGAAGAAGCTGAACCGGAAAGGCTTTGGCCCCGATCAGGACCGCAGCCTGAAAAAGGCGCTCAGGCGCTGGCTGAAGCCGGGCAAGGGTCGCAAGACGACCGTCGCCGTCGTCGAGACCGGCTGTTTCGATGTGTGCCCGAAGGGCGCCGTCGTGGCCGCCAATGCCCGGTCTCCGGACAGGCTGCTGGTCATTCAGCCCGGCACCGACCTGATCGAGATCCGCGACAGCCTCGGCCTGCCCGACGGGCGCCGCCGGAAACCCGCCGCCACATGAATTGATCCGTCCCCGGTATCCTGAGGCTGGCCACAGCGCCGCCCGCGGGCCTATCGAGGGGTGTGAACGTCAAGAGCCTCCCCTTCATGCTCCTGTTCGCGGTCAGCCTGATCGCGGCGGCGGGCAATATGGCGCTGCAGTCGGTCCTGCCGGCGCTGGGGCGGGCGTTCGAGCTGTCCGATACCCTGGTCGCCGGGGCCTTTGCCATTTCGGCCCTGATGTGGACCCTGACCTCACCGGTGTGGGCGCGGCTGTCGGACCGGCTGGGGCGCAAGCGCGTCATCCTGATCGGCCTCGGCGGCTTCATCCTGTCGATGAGCGGCTTCGGTCTGGCCGCCACCGCCGGGCTCGAGGGCTGGCTTCTGGCGATCGTCGCCTTCTCCATGATGGTCGTGGCGCGCACCGTCTATGGCCTGTTCGGATCGGCCGCACCCATCGCCTCCCAGGCCTATGTCGCAGACCGGACAAGCGCCGCGGAGCGGACCCAGGCCATGAGCTGGCTGGCCTCGGCCCAGGGGCTGGGCACGGTCATCGGTCCGGCGCTGGCACCCTTCTTCGTCCTGCCCCTCGTCGGGCTGGCCGGGCCCCTCTATGCCTTTGCCGCCATGGGGGCGGTGGTGCTCTGGGCCGTATGGCGCTACCTGCCCAGCGGCGATGCGGCGCGCCAGCCCACCGAGCGACTGCGCGATCCCGGCCGCGGCCTGTGGCGCGATCCCCGGGTCAAGGACTACCTGCTGTACGGACTCGCCCTGACGGCGGTGCAGGCCATCAACATCTCCGTTCTCGGCTTTCACGTCATCGACGAGCTGGCGGTCGAGGGCCTGGCTCCTTCGCAGGCCCAGCCCTTCATCGGCGTGGCCATGCTGGCCGGCGCGGCCGCCACCCTGATGGTCCAGTGGGGGCTGATCCCGATGCTGAGGATGGAACCCCGCGACCTCATGCGCTGGGGTGCAGGTCTGGCCCTGGTCGGCAATGTCATGAGCATCGCCTCGCCGGGCTTTTTCGGCGTGGTCGTCGGCTATGCCGTGGTCTCAATGGGCGTGGGCTTTGCCCGCCCGGGCTTTACCGCCGGATCGTCGCTGTCGGTCGGGCCGCATGAACAGGGCGCGGTCGCGGGCCTGATGATGTCGCTGGCGGGCATCAGCTTTCTCGCGCCGCCCATCATCGGCGTCGGCCTTTATGAACTGATGGAGCCCGCCCCCTTCGTCTTCAATGTGGTCCTCGCAATCCTCGCCCTGATCGGCTGTTTCCTCAGCCCGGTGCTGCGCGTCGGGCCGGAGGATCTGCCCGACCGCGAGGAAATACCCGGACCGGATACGGCCCCCGCCTCCCAGCCCGGGCCGGAAGGCAATCGCTAGGCGGTAGTCAGCCGCCGCATCTCGTGGCACATCCCCCCCATGGATACGCGTATCGAAAAGCGAATAGGAATCCGCACGACGGCGGAACGCCTGTGGGATGTGCTTGTGGACTTTCCCGGCTGGAGCCGATGGAATCCTCATGAGACCGATGTCGAGGCGCACCTGGCCTTTGGCGGGCCGATCCGGATGACCGAGTCCTGGCCGGGCATGGCCCCGCGCCCGGTCGAGGGTCGGGTCAATGAATGGCAGCCGCTGGCCCAGCTGGTCTGGTTCGAGAAGCGGGGCTGGATGTTCTCGACGGTGCGCTACTACGAGATCGAGGAGCTGGAGTCAGACTCCTGCATTCTGGCGACCGGCCTGATCTTTCAGGGACTGCGCGCGGAACTGTTCATGGACCGGCACCGGCGAACCTTGCGCCCCGCCCTCGGCGACATCTGCGAGCGGCTCAAACAGGTCGCAGAGCAGGGATAGGCCGAACGCCGGCTCAGCCTCCGGCCGCCATCGTATCCTGGATGTTGATGATGGCCGGCGTCAGGATGACGATGAACAGCACCGGCAGGAAGAACAGGATCATCGGCACGGTCAGTTTGGCCGGCAGGGCCGCGGCCTTTTTCTCGGCCGCAGACAGGCGCAGTTCGCGGTTCTCCTTGGCCATGGTGCGGAGTGCCGTCCCAAGGGGCGTTCCATAGGTCTCGGCCTGGGTCATGGCCGTGGCCACCGAGCGGATCCCCGGGTGGTTGGTGCGTTTGGCCAGTCCCTCATAGGCCAGCCGGCGATCGGGCAGATAGCTGAGCTCGGCCGAGAGCAGGGTCAGCTCCTCGGCCAGATCGATCGAGGACGCGCCGATCTCCTGGCTGACCTTCTGCACCGCCGCCTCGATGGACATACCGGCCTCGACGCAGATCAGCAGCAGGTCGAGCGCATCGGGGAAGGCCTGCATGATCGAGGTGCGGCGCTTGGAGATGCGGTTCGAGAGATAGAGGTTCGGCGCATAGAAGCCCGCCACCGCCGCCGCCATCACCGCCGTCACCCGGGTCATGACCGGCAGGCCGAAATCGTTGAAGACGAACAGATAGAAGGCCACCACCGCCATGAAGATGAACGGCATGGAGAAGCGGAAGAAGTAGAAGGTCGTCACCGGCCGCGGGCCCCGATAGCCCGCCTGGGTCATCTTTTCGGCGACCTTGGGGTCCTCCAGCAGCTTGGTCAGGTTGAGCTGGTCCACGACCCGCTTCTTGAACCCCTCGTCCGACTGGCGCAGGCTTGATCCCTGGGTCGCCATGGCCTGACGCGAGCGCCGCCGGAGTTCCTCGCGGCGGGCGGCGACCGCCTTCATCCGCTTCTCGAGCCCGACCCCGCCCCCGAGCGACGACAGCAGGGTGAAGACGGTCGCGAACACGGCCACCGCCACGCCGATGCTGAGCAGGTTCTGCGGATTGGTCAGGAACGCGATCATGGGTTCAGGGTCCTCGGGGCGCGATCCATCAGAACTTGAACGAGATCATCTTCTTCATGACGAAGATGCCCATCGACATCATCGCCACGGCGACCAGCAGCATGAACTGCCCCCGCGGGTCGGTGAACAGCAGCATCATGTAGGCCGGGGTGGTCAGGGTCACGAGGATCATGACCGCCGGCGGCAGCGAGCCGATGATGCCGGCCGAGGCCGTGGCTTCGGACGACAGCGCCTTGATCTTCTCGCCCATCATCCGCCGCGCCCGCAGCACCGACGACAGATTGCTCAGCGCCTCGGCCAGGTTGCCACCGGTCTTCTGCTGGATGGCCATGACGATGGCGAAGAATTTCAGCTCCGGTGTCGGCATCCGCTCATACATCTTGTTGAGCGCCTCCGAGAGCGTCAGGCCGACGCCCAGTCCCTCGACCAGTCGCTGGAACTCGGGCCCCAGGGGCGCCGGGCTTTCCCGCGCGATGATCTTGAAACAGTCATGGACCGGCAGGCCCGACTTGATGCCGCGCACGATCACATCGACGGCGTCGGCGAACAGGTTCGAGAATTTCTTCATACGCCGCTTGGCGAGGAAGGACAGGATCCAGCGCGGCAGGCCGAGGCCGAAGATCATGGCCAGTCCCACGCCCAGCAGGATGTTGAGCCCGAACAACAGGCTCAGCAGCAGGGCCGTGACCCCCAGCCCGCCGCTCAGCAGCCAGAAGGTGCGCACCGTCATGCCGAGCCCCGCATGGCGGATACGGGCCTTCAGCGTCATACGGGCCTTGCGCTCGGCCTTCTCCGCGTCCTGGAGCTGATCCAGAATCTGTTTGCGCCGCGCCTCGGGTGTATTGGCGGCTGCCTTCCTCGCGCGGGCATTGTCGACCTTGGGGCCCCCGAAGGCCTGGGCGCGCTTGACGGCCTGGGCGCTGGAGTCGTCTCCGCCGACCAGCACCCAGCCGACCGAGCCGATGGTGATGAAGGCGAGGACTGCGGCGAGGAGCTCCAGCATCGGCGCTACTCCGCCGCGTCGAGGGCTTCGGCCAGCTCGCGCTCAAGGCCATAGTAGCGCGCGCGATCCCAGAAACGCGGGCGGGCGATACCGGTCGAGCGGTGACGGCCGATGATCTTGCCGTTCTCGTCCTCGCCGGTGATCTCATAGACGAACAGGTCCTGGGTGACGATCACATCGCCCTCCAGCCCGACCACTTCGGTGATGTGGGTGATGCGGCGGCTGCCGTCGCGCAGGCGGGCCGCCTGGATGATCACATCGACCGAGCCGACGATCATTTCACGGATGGTCTTGGACGGCAGACCATAGCCGCCCATGGTGATCATCGACTCCATCCGGCTGATGGCCTCGCGCGGGCTGTTGGCGTGCAGCGTACCCATCGACCCGTCGTGGCCGGTGTTCATGGCCTGCAGCAGGTCGAAGGCTTCCGGTCCCCGGACCTCGCCGACGATGATCCGCTCGGGACGCATCCGCAGACAGTTCTTGACCAGATCGCGCATGGTGATCTGGCCCTGACCCTCGAGGTTCGGCGGCCGGGTCTCGAGGCGCACCACGTGCGGCTGCTGCAGCTGCAGCTCGGCCGCGTCCTCGCAGGTGATCACCCGCTCGGTCGGATCGATGAAGGCGGTCAGGGTGTTCAGCAGGGTCGTCTTGCCCGAGCCCGTGCCGCCCGAGATGACCAGATTACAGCGCGATGCGCCGATCACGCCCAGCACCCGGGCGCCCTCGGGACTGATGGAGTTGTACTCCACCAGATTCTTCATCGTCAGCTTGTCTTTCTTGAACTTCCGGATCGTCAGGGTCGCGCCGTCGATGGCCAGCGGCGGGGCGATGACGTTGACGCGCGAACCGTCCGGCAGGCGGGCGTCACAGATCGGGCTGGATTCATCCACGCGACGGCCGACCTGGGACACGATCCGCTGGCAGATGTTCATCAGCTGGGCATTGTCGCGGAAGCGGACATTGGTCAGCTGGACCTTGCCGCCGACCTCGATGAACACGCGTCCGGCGCCATTGACCATGATGTCGGCAATGTCGTCGCGCGCCAGCAGCGGCTCCAGCGGGCCATAGCCGAGGACATCATTGACGATGTCCTGGACCAGATGCTCCTGCTCGGCCACCGACATGGAGACATTCTTGATCGCCACCAGTTCGGCGACGATGTCGCGGATCTCCTCCGACGCCGCCTTCTGGTCCAGCTGGGCCAGTTGCGACAGGTCGATGGTGTTCATCAACGCATTGAAGATGGTGGTCTTCGTGGCGTGGTAATAGTCGGACTGCTCGCGGACGACCTCGGTGACCGTCTGCACCTTCTTCATCTGCTCGAAGGCGGGGGTCGCGCGGGGACCGGCGCCCCTGGCGCGCGAGGCATCGCCGCCTCCGGTGCGTTGCGGGGCCTCGGCCTGGGGCTTCGGGCGCGCGGCCAGGGCGTCGAGGCGGTCAGCCTGGGGGGCGGTCGCGGGCGCGACCGGGGTTTCCGGCAGGGCAGCTGCCGGACCCGGAGCCCCGTCTTCCTCGTCAAAGCCGAAGGCAAAGGCCTCGGTCTGGATACCGGGTTTCGGGCTCGGTGCGGCGACTGGCTCGGGCGCAGCCGGTGCCTGACGGGGCGCGGCCCCCCCCGGCGTTACGGACTGTGTGCGTTTGCCGAACACCGGACCCTCAGCCCTTTCTGAACAGGCGGCCGAACAGGGATCCGCCCTTGGCCGCGGGGCCGGCCACCGCGGGCAGTTCGCGGCAGGACACGATCTGGGCGAGGGTCTGGAAGGCGGCGGCGGACTTCGACTTGTCCTTCAGGTCCAGAACCATCTGGCCGTTGTTGGCGGCGGTGCCGAACACCTTGGGTTCGAACGGAATGATCAGGCTGGGGTGGACGCCCAGCGCAGCGCCGAAATCCTTGGCCGGAATCTCGGGGCGGCCGGGGACGCCGACCTGGTTCAGCACCAGCCGCGGCGGCGCGTCATTGGGGCGGCCCTGCCGGACAAGGTCGATCATGTTCTTGGCGTTCCGCAGCGAGGCCAGGTCGGGCGTTGCGACCACCACCACCTCATCCGCCGAGATCAGGCTCTGCCGCATCCAGCTTCCCCAGATATGGGGCAGGTCCAGCACGACGAAGGGGGCGGTCGCCCGGATGCGACTGGTCACCTCCTCGAACGCCTCGACCGAAATGTCCCAATCCGTATCGAGGGTGGCGGGCGCGGCGAACAGGCTGAGCTTGTCGGTGCAGCGGACCATCATCCGGTCGAGCAGGGTCGCATCCAGCCGGTCCGGCTGGCTGAGGGCGTCGGCCACCCCGTTCAGGGGGTCCTGGTTGAAATCCAGTCCCGCCGTGCCGAACGGCAGATCATAGTCGACGATGACCGTATTGGCCCCGATCCGCTCGCTCATCGCATAGGCGGTATTGTGGGCGATCGACGAGGCGCCGGCCCCGCCGCGCGCGCCGACAAAGGCGATGGAGCGCCCGACAAAGGGTTGCGCCGGGTCCGAGAACAGTCCGCCGATGGCCGAAATCAGCTGCAGCGGCTGCAGCGGCGCAACCAGATATTCGCTGACCCCCCGCCGCATCAGCTCGCGGAACAGCAGGATGTCATTGGTGGCCCCGATGACCACCACCTTGGTGCCCGCATCGCAGACCTCGGCGAGGCTGTCGATCTCGGCCAGCAGGCTGTGCGGGTCCTTCAGGCACTCGACGATGATCAGCGGCGGCGTCGGCTCATGGGCATAGGTCTCGATGGCCGCCGGTATGCCCCCCACGCGGATGTGGGTGGTGGCGCGCGACATGCGCCGGTCCTTGCCCGCCCGGTCCGCCGCCGCCAGCGTGTCCTGACGCTCGGCGAACACATGGATGGCAATGCGCGGGATGGACACGCCGGACGGATCGGACTGTCCGTAGCCGGGGACGGGCGTCAGGTCCGGCACGGTCGCGCCCACCGGCGCGAGGGCCGCAGACGCGCCCGCCACCAGCTCCCCCACGGGATTGAAAGGGGCCCCTGTCTCCGGAAGCGGCGCGGGGAAGCTCGCGGACGGACCTTCGGCCGGGCCGCTGCCGATCGGGGCGGTGAACTGGAGGGGCTGATGAGGGGCGACAGGCGGCGCGGCCGGCGCGGGCGCGCGCTCGGGCTGGCTGGCATAGCTCATGTCCAGGTCGAAGGCCCCGTCGAGGCCGACGTCTAGACCGTCATCATGGCGGGGAAAGGGTGCGGCGTTCATGAGGTCCCTATTCCACCGCTCGCGCGATGCGGCCGCTGACCAGCTCGTCCTGGGGCGCCGAGGTCGGCTGGCCTGCCCGATAGTTCTGGAAGACGACCGCCGCCCGTCCGGAGTCGGCCGGGGTCATGGCCCGCGGGCGCACAATGTCGCGCGGATCATCGATCTGGGCCGCCATATTGGCCGTCACCGCACAGCCCAGACCGGGCGACGGCGCATTGGTGTAGCGGGGCCGTCCCTGGCCGTTCACGGCGGCGCAGTTCGGAATGACCGCCTGGACGATGTCAAAGCCGACGAGCACCGGCGCGCGGGGGTCCGGAGCGCTGTAGCCCTCTACCCGGATGCGCTCTTCGGGCACGCCGCGCGCGGTCAGGGCCGCCTTGACCGACCAGGCCATGTCGGTCGCCGCCGCATCGCCCCCGCCCGGAGCCTGGATCAGGACGCCCCCCACCCCGGTCGCCCAGTAGCGCTGGACAAGGGCGTCGATGGCCGCCGTCTGGTTGGCCGACATTCCGGCGTCGTGGACGGCCAGGGCAATGCGGTCGAGCCCCGGCTCGACCTGGATATAGTACTGCGAGATCGGGGTCAGGGGCGTGACGCCGGCGCTGCCGCCGGCACAGGCCGAGAGGGCGAGGGCGGTCGCCGCGACCGTCAGGGCCGAAAGGGTGCGGGAAGTGCGTACAGTCATGTCCGGCCTCATTCGATCACATAGCCGACCGGCCCCACCCAGCGGGCCGGTGCCTCCTCGCCGGTCTGGCGGGGAGGGCCATAGGTGCGGGTCAGCTGGCCGAACAGCAGGGACGAGGCGTCGCCCGCGATCGTCATGCCGTCAGCCGGGGTCTGCAGCCGGTCCGGGCTGGTGGGAGACACGATATAGGCCTCGAGGATGATCACCAGCTCCGTCTCGTTCGACAGATAGTCCCGCGACCGGAACAGGCCTCCGGCGACCGGGATGTCACCCAGGACGGGCAGCTGGTCGATGTTCTGGCGGGTGTCCTCCCGCAGCAGTCCGGCGATCATCAGCGAGCCGCCCGACGGCAGTTCGACGGTCGAGGACGCGCGCCGGACATTGAGCGCCGGGATCACCAGGGCATTGTCCGCTGTGCCACCGAGCGTAAAGGCGCCCGAGGTGGTCAGCTCCGACACCTCGGTCGACAGCTGCAGCGAGATACGGCCGCCCGACAGCACGATCGGCCGGAAGGCCAGCCGCACCCCATAGGGCTTGAACTCGATCAGGATATTGCCCCGGTCATCGCGCCCGACCGGCACGGGGAATTCACCCCCGGCGAGGAATTCGGCATTCTCGCCCGACACCGAGGTGGCGTTCGGCTCGGCCAGCACCCGGACCAGCCCGGCGCGTTCGAAGGCGCGCAAGGTCCCGGTCAGGCCCTCACCGTCGTTATTGGCGTCCGTGTAGCGGATATTGCCGCCGCCCAGCTGGCTGCCGGACACGGCAAAGGTCGCGGCATTGGTCAGCTGCAGCCCGTCGCCGACCGTGTCGAGAATCGCCGTGACGTCCAGACCCAGCTGCTTGATGGCAGTCCGCTGGACCTCGATCACCCGGGCCCGCACCATCACCTGATCCGATCCCGTGATGGTCATCATATTGATGACCTTCTCCGGCGCATCGACAAAGGCGCTGGCGATCTGGGTCACGCGATCCGCCTCGCCGGGGCTGGACACTGTCCCCGTCAGCAGGATCCGGTCATTGACGGCCTCGGCCCGGACGTCGGTGCCGGGAAGGATGCGGCTGAGCGTGTCCTGCAGGGCGCTGACGCCCGCGTCGACGCGGATGCGCAGCGTCAGGATCGAGCGGCCCGCGGCATCCAGAAACACGGCATCGGTCTCGCCGGGCGCCAGTCCGATGATGGTGATGCGACGCGGAGTGTGCAGCACCGCCTCGGCAACCGTCGGGTTGGAGACGATCACATCGCGGGCATCATTCGGCAGGTCGACCGCCATGGACGTTCCGCGCGGCAGGCTGACCAGACGCGTCCCGGTTCCCATGCTCACGACCTCGCGGCTCTGGGCCGCGACCGGGGGGGCGGACAGGGGCAGGCCCAGCACCAGCGTCGCTGCGGCCGCAAGGGCCGTGCCTCCGCTTCTGAACAGACGCGTCATCGGGTTCATGGGACCACCACCACTTCGGTTTCACCGCCGCGATAGACCCGCACCGTGCCGCCCTGGGCGGAGGGCGAAGGCCCGACGCGTCCGGACGGACCGCCGGTATCGGCATAGGAGCGCAGTACCAGGCTCAGCTCCCCCTCGGACTTGGCCAGCGCCAGGGCCTCGGCATCACCCGGCCGGACCTCGAGGGTCGCCGTGGCGCCCACGACCGCCTGCTCGCTGTCGGAAACGCGGGTCGCCTGATCGATGGCCAGAACCTTGACGTTCTGCAGCACGGTGGAGGAGGCAAAGCGCGGGCGGTCACCTTCTTGGGCGCCCATGTTCGCCAGATTGGTCTCGCGCGTCAGCAGCACATCGACCCGGTCGCCGGGCAGGATGAATCCGCCGGCGGCCGTCTCGACGGTCACGCGGATGGCCATGGCCCGCATGCCGGGCTCCAGATAGGCCGCCATATAGCCGCTGTCCCCGGCCGGCACGACCTTGCGCGCCACGATCGGCTCGCCGGCCAGAATGGTTTCGCGCACGACGGCGCCGACAAAATCGGACTTGGACGCCTGGGTAACCGCCTCGGTGGCCGCCCGGGTTACGCGCGCCACAGCCCCGTCAGGTTTCCGGGCCTCGGGCGCGGTCTGGCCCCTCGCGGGAATCGGTACGGTGCCGTCGGTGACATAGCTGGCATCGACCGCGCTGACGGCCCAGTCCTTCCAGACCATGTCGGCGGCGGTCAGGCGGCTGCCGGCTTCAAGATCCTTGGCCGCGACCAGCACCTTGGCCATGGGCTCGGTCGGCTCGGCGGGCGATTGGGCGGCGGCGGGGGTGGTCGGCTGGCCCGAGGACGAGCCCATCGTGCGCACCACCAGGGCCAGGCCGATGGCAGAGATGGCCGCAACACAGATCACGACGATACGGGCGGGCTTCATCCAGGGTCTCCGACGGCGAGCGGTCAACCCGAATCATGCCTCGGGCAACCTGACCGTTAACGACCATGAAGGGCGCGAGTTAACGCTCCCCTAAGCCCGGAGCCACATGGGATTGCCGCGTCAGAAGCCGGCGGCGAAACGCTCGACCAGCGCACTGGCCGGGTAGGCCAGAAGGGCCCCCGCGGCGATAGCCACGCCATAGGGAATGTCGCCCTTGGGTTCCATCAGCTGCGACACCCAGCCGGGCGCCCCCGGCAGGAACGGACGGGCGTGGAACCGGGCAAAGATCAGGGCCAGACAGAAGACCCCGCCGGCGATACCCGTCCACAGCAGGAAATAGCCCGAGCCGGACACGCCCAGCCACAGGCAGGAGGCCGCCATCAGCTTGGCATCCCCGCCACCGATCCAGCGCAGGGCGAACATGCCGGCGCCGACAAACAGGGCCAGAATGGCCACGCCGACGTGGGCGGCCACCGTCGACAGCGGCAGGCCCACAGCCAGGGCCGTCGGGAAGAAGGCCCCGATCAGGATCAGCGAGATCCAGTTGGGAATGGTCATGGACGTCAGGTCCTTGAGCCCGGCGATGATCACCAGGGCCGGCAGGGACGCCAGAAGCATCAGGGTCAGTGTGTCCATGACCGGACCCTCGCACGGGACGCGTTAAAACGGGGTTTCCCTGACCCTCGCGAACCGCGCCAATGACAAGGGGCCGGAGCGTCGCCGCTCCGGCCCCCGTCGGTAGTCAGAACGCGTCGGCGATTAGGCGCCGGCGGTGCCACCCATGCCGGTGACGACTTCGTTGAACTTGGTCTTGATGGTCGTGCCGAGCGCGGTCACGGCCGAGATGATGACGACGGCGATCAGGGCCGCGATCAGGCCGTACTCGATGGCCGTGGCGCCGGACTCGTCCTGGGCGAAGCGCGAGATGAACTTGGTCATGATATCCTCTTGGTCGGTTCTTGCGGGCTTGATTGGGGGAGACGGTCGCCCGCTTGGCCCCCCGATTAGCACCCTCACCCTAGGACAGGGCCGTTAAGGAGGCGTCGAGAGGGATGGTTATTTGACGTTTACTTTGATTTTTACTGAAACGGGGCCAATTGCCCCGCTGTGAAGCCGGGTTCATCCCGGCGACCCCGGCGCATTCACAAGGGACACAGCGGTGTCGAGCGCGCTGTCCTTGTCTCCCCCCATCGCGATGGCGAGGAGACAGCAAACCCGTCATCCTCGGGCTTTACCCGAGGATCGGTCCGGGCAGGCCACATCGTGATCCTTCTCCCATCGGGAGAAGGGACAAAATGTCATGCTGACCCCTTTGCGACGGGCACACCCCCTCTGTGCCCTTCGTGCCTCCTTTGTGACCTTTGTGATGAACCCCTTTTCTGCATTCTTCGTCACCCTCGGACCTGATCCGGGGGTCGGTACGGGCAGTCCGTCTCCTGTCGAGGGCGACACCGATCCCCGGGTCAAGCCCGAGGATGACGATGAGTTGACGGCTCCAGCCATGATAGCCGCCCCCCAATTCCCCAACCCTTTCAACGCCCCCGCCGTTTCCCGCACCGTTCGGCGCGACCGGGTCGCGGGCTGTGCCACCCTTCGCCTGTC
>Ga0115011_10000127_pt1 | contig 70648 bp, 70 predicted proteins | sample TroAtlMetagenome_2_FD_88705 | JGI IMG/M metagenome (GOLD analysis project Ga0115011, IMG submission 88705) | Marine eukaryotic phytoplankton communities from Atlantic Ocean - Tropical Atlantic ANT8 Metagenome | ecosystem: Environmental > Aquatic > Marine > Oceanic | place: Tropical Atlantic... | reverse complement strand
GCTATGGGGCCGAAAAATACACAGCGCCCGTAACGCGAAAGCAGGGCGCATACGGTTCCGGGCCCCCGGCCCGCGCGCCGCCCGCCTCTCCATCTCCTCTGCCGCGCGCGGCGAGAGGGGCTTCCGCGCATCACCTCCCCATCGTGATGGGGAGGGGGACCCTGCGAAGCCTTGGCGAAGCAGGGTGGAGGGGGCGGCACCGCCGTCAAACAAAAGGCAACCACAACCCGTCCGCTGCCCGCCGCGCCACCGCCCCGCAGAGCGGAGAGGTGTCATCGGTCTCCTACTTCACCTTCCTGTAGACCGTCAGGCCGAGAAGGGCGAAGGCGACAGCCACGATGACGGCCAGCCAGAACAGGATGACGGCGATATCGACGAATACGCCGGCCAGGCCGCCAAATCCCAGAACGGCGAGGATCAGGGCGGCGACGGCGAAGATGATGGCCCATCTGAGCATCGGGGTGTCCCCTCTGAAGATGTGAATGACACCGCAACGCCGCCCGGTCCGCCACGTTCCGGCCCGTCGATCCCGATGCTGCACCCGCGAGAAAAAGTCACCGCGCCGGTGATCCAATGGCCAAGCTTTGCGTTGGAGGCAGCATGACAAAGACCAACAAGCCCGCCGTCCTCAACATCCGCAACGCCCGTGCCTCGGACGTGGAGGCCATCGCCGCCCTCGTCTCCAAGGTCTACAAATCCATGCCGCCCTATACGACCGGCATGTTGCGCGGCCAGATCTCCGTCTTCCCCGACGGCCAGTTCGTGGTCGAATACGAAGGGGACATCGTCGGCTATGCCGCCGGCTTCCGCATCGATGAAAAGACCGCCATGGGCCAGCACACCTGGTCCCAGATTACCGGTGGCGGCTATGCCTCGCGTCACGATCCGCATGGCGAATGGTTCTACGGCATGGAGGTCTGCGTCGATCCCGACCGCCGCCGCCTCCGCATCGGCCAGCGCCTCTATGACGCCCGGCGAGACTTCTGCGAGGCGAAGAATCTGAAGGGCATTGTCTTCGGCGGGCGCATGCCCGGCCTGGCGCGCAAGAAGGCCACCTATGCCGAGCCCGAGGCCTATCTGGACGCCGTCTCGGCGCGCAAGGCCAACGACCCGGTGATCGGCTTTCACCTGCGGTCGGGCTTTGAGCCGATCGGCGTGCTGAAAGGCTATCTGGCATCCGACGCCGCCTCCATGGGCCATGCGGCCCACATGGTCTGGCGCAACCCCTATTTCGTCGAGGAGCGGGGCAAGGGCTCGGCCTTTGCCGTCAAGGAAAACGTCCGCATCGCCACCGTCCAGCTGCAGGCCCGCAAGGTCGGAAGCTTCGACGAGTTCATCTCCAACATCGAATATTTCGTCGATGTCACCGCCGACTACCGCACCGACTTCGTCGTCTTCCCCGAACTGTTCACCCTGCAGCTGCTGTCGCTGGAAAAGAAGAAGCTGACGCCGGCCGAGTCGATCGAGGCCCTGACCCGCTATACGCCCCGCTTCGTCGAGGCCCTGCGCAAGATGGCGGTCGAATACAACATCAACATCATCGGGGGCTCCCACCCCACCCGGACCGATGACGGCGACATCCAGAACGTCGCCTATGTCTTCCTGCGTGACGGTTCGGTCCACGCCCAGGAAAAGATCCACCCGACCCCGAACGAGCGCCACTGGTGGAACATCAAGGGCGGCGACATGGTCCACGCCATCGACACCGACTGCGGCCCGATCGGCGTGCTGATCTGTTACGACTCGGAATTCCCCGAGCTGGCCCGGCGGCTGGTCGATGAAGGGGCCCGCATGCTGTTCGTCCCCTTCTGCACCGACAACCGCCAGGGCTATCTGCGGGTGCGCTACTGCTCGGCGGCGCGCGCCATCGAGAACCAGTGCTATGTCGCCCTGTCCGGCAATGTCGGCAATCTGCCGAACGTCGAGAACATGGACGTCCAGTACGCCCAGTCCTGCATCCTGACGCCGTGTGACTTTCCCTTTGCCCGCGACGGCATTGCCGCCGAGGCCTCGGAAAACGTCGAGACCATCACCGTCGCCGACCTCGACCTGTCGGATCTGGCCTGGGCCAAGGCGCAGGGCACGGTGCGCAACCTGCGCGACCGGCGCTTTGACCTCTACAAGACCGTCTGGACGGACGGCGGCTGAGCTCAGCCGCCTGGCACGAACACCGGGGCCGCAGCCGAGACGGCAAAGGCCGCGACGATCAGCACCAGTCCGGCGACGGCGAGTCCGCGCCAGGGTCCGGCGCCGGGGCTGGTCGGGGTGACGAGGGCGAGAGGCGCCGCAAGGCTCAGCCACAGGAGGGCAAACAGGGCCAGAACGCCGGGCAGGTCCATGCCGATGCCGAGAAACACCGGGTGGGCAAGGGCCAGCAACCAGCCTCCGGTCAGCACCGACAGGGTGGCGGGGACCAGGGCGATCCGGGCCCGCCGCACCTCCGGATCGATGCCGGCCACGAGGGCTGCGGCCGCGCAGGCCACCAGTCCCGGCCACAGGAACAGGAAGCCCGCCTCGGGCAGCAGGGCCTGCGCCAGCGTGCCGAGCGCCAGGACCAGACCGATCAGGCCCAGCCAGCGGGGCCAGGGACTGGCCGCGGGGGGCGGAACCGGGATGGCGGCGACAAGGGCGAGGGCGGTCATTCCGGCGCTCACCGGGCTCCAGCCACCGACCAGCTGCACGGCCAGACCCATCAGGGCCACCGACCCCATCCACACCAGCCGCCATCGATCCACGACGCCCGCCAGAAACACCAGTGACGCCCCCAGAAGCGCCAGACCCGTGGCCGCCTCCATCCACGGCAGCCGCTCCAGCAGGCTGTAATAGACGTCGGGCGACTCCGCCCGCTGAAGCATGGGCCCGGCGGCAAGCCGGACGGTCTGTGCAAGGACGAAGGCGCCTGCGGTGAAGGCCAGCCCGTCGACAGCGCCCCGCAGCAGGCTGGCGAGGGCCGTGCGGCTCCGGAAGACGGCAAAGGTCAGCAGGGCCAGCGCCAGGACGACCAGACCCCAGCCAAGGGGCGCGGCCATCACGATCACCGCCTTGCCGAACACATCGGCATAGACACGATCCTGCCCCGCGGCCGGCAGGGTTTCTGCGCGCAGGAGCCGGTCGGTCACTTCCAGGGCCTGCGATCCGATGTGCTGAAGACTGCCCCTGTCCAGGGCTTCCGGCGTCGAGGACGGCCGATGATACTGCTCCGCCCGGCCGATGAAGGCGAAGTTCAGCCCTGCGAGTCCCCGGTCGCGCGGTATGGAGAAGTCCGTGTCGTTCTGCATCAGCCGGTAGACGGCCACGGCGAGGGAGTTGCTGGTCACGCCGCCGTCCACGTCGGGCGCCGCCCCGGCCAGCACGCCGACGCTGCCGGCATTGCCGGGGCCCGTTTCGAACATCATGGCACGCCCGCCGCCTCCGCGCGCCTCGAGGTTGATGACAAAGCCGATCCGGGCCCGGTCCGGATAGTCGCCGAAGAAGACACGGGCACCGTCCAGCCCCAGCTCCTCAGCATCGGTGATCAGGACGATCAGGGTGCGCTCGGTCGGCCCCCGCGCCCGGATCGCCCGCACGGTCTCGAGAATGGCGGCGACGCCGGTCGCGTCATCGGCCGCCCCGGGCGAACCGGGGACGCTGTCATAGTGGGCCATCAGCACCACGGGCTCGGCCGTCGGGTCACGACCTCGCAGGTGACCCACAAGATTGTAGACGCGGTAGCCGGCCGCCTCGGGCGACAGCCCCCAGCGCTCCATCCGCCGGATCGAACCGGGCGACAGCGGGCCTTCCATGACCACCGGCTCGAGGCCGAGCGCCTGCATCCGGCCCAGCAGCCAGGCCCGGGCCGCGGCGTGTTCGGGCGTGCCGGAGGGGCGGGGCGTCCGGGCCAGCTGTTCGACGTCGGCAAAGGCCCGGTCCGCCGAGAACACTGTGGCCCCGGCAGAGGTCGGCAAGGGCGGAGGTGTGCGGGTGAGGAGGGCGGCCAGTCCCGTCCCGAGCACCAGCACCAGCAGAAAGATGAGGCCAAGGGCCGGCCGCCCCGGGCGGGCCTGTCTGCGCGAATGCGGAAGCGGTGCCGACATGCTGATCCCCTCACCGAGCAAGCCGCCGATCCTATCGCGGCTCACGGGCGGGGGTAAGCCCGGATCAGGCGGCGTGCTTCAGGAATCCCGGCGACTTGACGTGCAGCCCCTTCCGTCCGGCGACCGGGCGAAAGGCAAGACTGTCGCCGTTCATGCTCTCCTCGGGTCCGAGGAACAGACAGCCGTCATCGACGAGACGTCGCTCCAGGCCTTCCAGCACCAGGGCGCGCGCCGCCGGCTCCATATCGGTCAGGACATAGCGGCAGAAGATGACGTCGAAGCGGTCATGGGCGGGGTCCGCCGGGACCGGATCGACCAGATTCCGGCGATCGAAGCGGACGGTGCGCTTGAGCCGGTCTGCGGCGGTCCAGAGCTCGCCTTGCGGCTCGAACCATCGAACCATGGATGCCGCGGACAGGCCGCGCTGGATTTCGAACCCGGTATAGGCGCCCTGCTGGGCCTTCTCCAGGGCGATCCGGTTCAGGTCACTCCCCAGAACCTCGACCTCGAGATCGAGGTCCAGCGCTGCCATGGCGAGTGACCAGGCTTCCTGACCGGTCGAGCATCCCGCCGACCAGAGGCGAAGCGTACGGCCCTGCCGAGCCTTGGCCAGGGCCGGCAGAAGCTCCTGTTCCATGACCCGGAATGCGCTGCGGTCCCGGCGGAACCAGGTCTCGCCATTGAGCTGGGACTCGATGACGTCCCAGGCAAGGCTGGCCACCGGCTTGCTCCAGAGGGCGGCCAGCATGGCGTCGACGCCGTCAAAGCCGGCCCGCCGCACCACCGGCCCCAGCCGATGCTCGGCCAGATTCAGCCGGTCCCGCCGAAGCCGGTTGCCGGTGCGCGTCGCGACCAGCGCCTGCAATCTGTCGAAGTCTTCTGGGCTCATGGCGGCTTCTGGTGGCGGGGCGGCATCCTCAGACGGCGCCGACCTCGGCAAATTTGGCGTGCAGGATTTCTCCGTCGAAGGGCTTCATCACATAGTCGTCTGCCCCGGCGGCGAGGGCTTCCGTAATCCGCTCCACAGCGGTTTCGATGGTGCAGAACAGGACCTTGGGTCGACCACCGTCCGGCAGGGCCCGAAGCCGTCGCAGAAAGGTCAGTCCGTCCATGACAGGCATATTCCAGTCCAGCAGGACGACGTCGGGCATGGCACCGCCGCAGAAGGCAAGCGCCTCGGCCCCGTCCGCGGCCTCGTCGACGTCAAAGCCCAGGGCCTCGACGATGCGACGCGACACCTTGCGGATGATGCGGCTGTCATCGACGATCAGACACAGTCTGGAGCTCAAGGTCGAATTCCGTTCGGGTTCTGGGGGTCTGCGGGGCTCCATAATCGCAAGCCGCCGGTTAATGAGGTGTTGGTGAGCGGTATTAAGCCCTCTTAAGCCTGCGGAGGCCGGGGCAGTCGCACGACCACTTCCACCCGGCCCTCGTCGGTCGAGACCTGGAGTGTGCCGCCCTGTCCGCGTACCGATCGCCAGAGCCAGTGCGGCTGGATCCACTGCCCGGGCAGGCCGTCGGTCAGTCCGGCTCCGGACAGTCCCTCCACCGCTTCGGGCTTCAGACGGGCCCGGGGCCCTTCGGAAACACCGGACAGGATCAATTCACCGTCGTCGTGGCGGACGGCGAGCCGGGCTGTGCCTCCGGTCGGCAGGGCGGCCACGGCCACATAGGCCAGGTTGACCAGAATACGGGCATGGGGCTTGGCGTAATCGCCGGCCGGGACCTGCCAGTCGATGGCGGCGCGCCCGCCACCGAGAAGGTCTGTCACCGTCGCTCTCAGTTCATCGTCCGAGAAGTTCTGGTTCGATGTGGCCGCCCCATAGGCCACCCGGGCAAAGCGGACCAGGGCCACCAACTTGGCGGCGCTCTGTTGCATCAGGTCGAGCGCATCCGCATGCATGTCAGCCGAGTCGGGGTCCGCCATCAGGTCCAGCGCCGAGGTCATGGCCCCGGCCGGGCTGATCAAGTCGTGGCAGAGTTTGGCGACGATCTGGGTGGCCAGCTCCGTTTCGTCGTGGTCGAGGCTTGTACCCGGCGCGGTTTCAGAAACGGGGGCGAAGGCGGGGGACATCATGAAAGGCAGGGCTCCGGCAACAGCTGGGTCAAGGCTGACCTGATTTGCGGGTTCGGGAAACTGCCGGGATCGTCTATCAGGCCCGGATGCATGATTCCCTGATGTCTGATTTCGAGAGCGGACAGCTTGTCGAAGCTCTCGCCGACCTTGCCGAGGCGGCCTCTGCCGTGATCCTGCCCCACTGGCGGGCCGGCACCGAGGTCCTGACCAAGGCGGATGACAGTCCTGTCACCCTGGCGGACCGAGAGGCCGAGGCGCTGATCCTCCAGACGCTGGCAACGCTCTATCCGGCCGTGTCGGCCGTGGCCGAGGAGGCCTGCGAGACCGGCGGGCGGCCCGCCGAGGCCGCCGACTGTTTCTGGCTGATCGACCCCCTCGACGGGACGCGGGGCTTTGTCAGGGGAGGCGAAAGCTTCAGCGTCAATATCGCCCTGGTCGATCAGCAGAGGGTCGTCGCAGGCGTCGTGTCGGCTCCGGCGACGGGCCTGACCTGGGCGGGCGACCGTGCGGGCGCCCGGCGTCGCCGCTTCGGCGAGCCGTGGCAGCCGGTCCGGGTCCGCGACCGGCCGGACCCGGCCCATGCCCTTCTGAGCCACAGCCTTTCAGATGACGAGGCCGACAAGCTGGCCGCCCGCTACGGCTGCGGGAGCTGGACCGGCATGGATTCCTCACTGAAGTTCTGCCTGATCGCCGAGGGCCGTTTCGACGTCTATCCGCGCACGGGTCCGACGTCGGAATGGGACACCGCAGCCGGACAGGCGGTCCTGGAGGCCGCCGGTGGCCGGGTGCTGGGTCCGGACGGAACCCCGCTCACCTACGGCAAGGCCGGCTTCATGAACGGACCGTTCGTGGCCATGGGCGGCTAGACCCGCTCGGGGATCCGACGCAACACCTGATCAGCGCGGTCGGCGATTATCCCGGCCCCTTCGTCCCGTGCCGCTGCCGCGGCCTCGACCAGCACGAGGCGGACCGGCCCGGCCGATCGGTCAAGCAGACGGGCCTTGGCAAGGGCGATGCGGGCGAGGCCGATCTGGTCGACCGCCCAGGCGACAGGGCGCGGGCGGTCGGAGACCAGTCGCAACCGGAGGCGGGCGGCCAGCCGGTCAAGGGCCAGAATGTCGCCGAGCGCTTCCGCTTCCATCACGGCAGCATCCAGCTTCGCATCCGCCAGGGCCAGTCCCGCCAGGGTGCGGGTCTCGACCAGTCCGTCGCGGACAAGACGCTCGCCGGCATCGAGCGGGCAGGCGGCACCGGCCTCGGAGGCGGAACGGGCCAGGCTGACTATGGCCCAGTCCATGGGGCTGTGGTCCGCTGTGAACTGGTCGCAGGCGGCGTCGAACAGGGCCCGGCCCTGTTCCAGAGCCTCCGGGCTTTCGGCGAGGGCCGCCAGCGCCGACAGGCCGGCGCCACAGAGGGCCAGGGCCCGGGCCCGGGTCAACGGACGGCGTTCGGAGGGGCAGTCGTCGACAAGGGCGCGCAGGTCACGCCCGGCCTGGTCCAGCAGACGGGCGTCGCGGCGTTCGATTCCGCAAAGCAGGGCAAGGGCAGCGCGATCGAGGCGCACGGCGTCGAACGAGGGGCCCGGTCGTCGCGAGAGGTCATGGATTGCCCGGTCCAGGAAGGCCAGGGCTTCGAGCCCGTCGCCGTCCTGCGTGCGGGTCTGTCGGGCCCGGACACGGGCATGCAGGGCTCCCAGCCGGACCTTCAGACCTGACCGTGCGGTCTGCCGCTCGAGACCGTCGATCAGGCTGAGGGCTCGCCCCAGCGACTCCGGGCCTCCGTAGAGGTCGAAGCTCAGGACCATGGTCTCGGCGAGGCCCATGACGGCTTCAGCCCGCTCGTCATTGCCCTGGGCGGCCTTCCGGGCGTCGAGGGCGGTCAGGCGGGCTTGCTGGAGGCTGTCCGCAGCGCCGGAACGACGGGCATGCTCGCGCCACAGGCTGGAGGCGAGAAGCCACGCCTGAACCGGCCGTGCACAGCCGGCTCGTCCGGCATCCACGGTCTGGCGACGCGCCTCGCCGCGCAGCACCTCGACGTCGACGACCTCCAGCCAGCCGAGATCCTGATCGGCCTGGTGGCCGTCAAACAGCCGCTTGAGGTCTCGCCCGAACTCGAACATGGGCCACGCTCCGATCGTCCCGTCGCGGGACGTTTCCCGCACTGCAGCCTCCCTCACAGCAAACGCGAGGCCGCCGGCCCGGTTCAGCCATTGCAGGGTCCGTGAGTCAGAGGCCGAGAGCCTCGATCATCTGGCCGACCAGAACGTCGGAAATGTTCAGGAACTCCTGGATTTCCCGGACCACGTGGTTCCGGGTCACCCCGCCGTCGGTGATGACGTAGCGCTCGATGGAAACGGCGTCGTCAAAGATGATGACCTTGGCGATGCTGTATTGGCGATTGAAGGTGTTGGCCAGGGTTTCCAGGGTTGGCCGTTGCTCGGGGGAATAGCCCCAGCTGGCCATGATCGACAGCCCGAGACAGCCCTCGGGCTGTCCTTCGGCGTCGCAGACGCGCTGTTCGATCGTGATCCTGAACCCGTCGGCGACGACGATGTTGAACACACCGGGCTCGACCTGCTTGAGCTCCTCATAGCCCTGGGCCGCCAGCAGGGTCTGCAGGTCGGCATGGGTCAGGGCATAGTAGACGTCTTCCGTGCCGCGGCGGCTGTCCTGGGCTGCGGCCGGAAGAGCCATGCCCAGACTGATGGCGGCAAGTGCGGACGCTACAACATAACGCATGGGAATCCCCTTCATCTCCGGTGTTGGGCTGATCCTAGACTCAACCCGAAGGCGATGACCAGATGACGGGAGATGACAGGCGGCCCGATCGGGTGGCTGTCCTGTCAGGGCCAGGCGTCTGTCGCTACGGCAGCACAGGGACCCACGTCGTCTGTGAATGGATCGTGCCCGCGCTTGCGGGCTAGCCCCGCTCGCGGGTCTTCAGGAAGCGAATTCGGGGGAATCGTTCTCCGACATAGCCGGTCTCCCAGCTGGACTTGGCCAGGAACACGGGGTTCTGGTCGATGTCCACGGCCATCTGCGGGCGGTACTTGCCGGTGAAGTCCTCGACGTCGGCCTTGCCGGCGCCCTCGGCGGGCGCGATCCAGCGGGCCTCGGCATAGGGGCTGGGCTCGAAGATCACATCGAGGCCATATTCCTCGCCCAGGCGGTCGGCCATCACCTCGAACTGCAGCTGGCCGACGGCGCCGACGATGAAGTCCGCGCCCAGCTCGGGCCGGAACAGCTGGGTGACGCCTTCCTCTGCCAGACCCTCCAGCGCCTTCTTCAGGTGCTTGGCCTTGAGCGGATCCTTGACCCTCACGCGCTGCAGGATTTCCGGCGCGAAGTTGGGCAGGCCCTGGAAGCGGACCATGCCACTCTCCGAGAGGCTGTCGCCCACGCGCAGGACCCCGTGGTTCGGAATGCCCATAACGTCGCCGGCGTGCGCCTCCTCGGCCAGTTCCCGGTCGGAGGCGAAGAACATGATCGGCGCATTGACCGACAGGGACTTGCCGGTGTTCTGGACCTTGAGCTTCATGCCGCGTTTGAAGCTGCCCGAGGCCATGCGGAACATGGCGATCCGGTCCCGGTGGTTGGGGTCCATATTGGCCTGGACCTTGAAGACGAAGCCGGTGACCTGTTCCTCGCCGGGCTGAACAATGATGTCCTCTGGCGCGGGTGCGTTGCGGGTTTCGGGCGGCGCCGCCTTCTGGGCTTTCAGGGCCTTGGGCGAGGGGGCCCAGTCGCCGATGGCCCTGAGCAAGGCTTCGATGCCGAAATGGCGAAGCGCCGAACCCCACAGGACGGGGGTCATATGACCTTCAAGGAAGGCGTTGACGTCAAACGTCGGATAGCCTTCGCGGACCAGCTCCAGCGCATCGTTGAGGGCGGCCTGTTCGTCGCCTTCGAAATAGCGGCCAGCCTGATCCAGCGGCAGGGCCTCCGGATGGTCGGGCTCATCAGCCGAGCCGGCCGGCTTTCGGGCATAGGGCTGGAAGGTGCCGGTCGCGACCTCGACCATGCCGCGCAGGCGGTTGCCGCTCTCGGCCGGCCACCAGATCGGGGCGGGATCCAGCTGCAGCCGGCTGGCGATCTCGTCCAGCAGGGCCATCGGGTCCTGGGCTTCGCGGTCCAGCTTGTTGATGAAGGTGATGATCGGAATGTCGCGCAGGCGACAGACCTCGAACAGCTTCAGCGTCTGCGGCTCGATGCCCTTGGCGGCGTCCAGCACCATGATGGCGCAGTCGGCGGCGGTCAGGGTGCGATAGGTGTCTTCCGAGAAGTCCTCGTGGCCCGGCGTGTCCAGCAGGTTGAACCGCTTGCCGTCGTGCTCGAACGTCATGACCGAGGCCGACACCGAGATGCCGCGCTCCTTCTCGATCTTCATCCAGTCCGAGCGGGTCCGCCGGTTCTCGCCCCGCGCCCGCACGGCGCCGGCCGCCCGAATGGCCCCGCCCGCCAGCAGGATATGCTCGGTCAGGGTGGTCTTGCCCGCATCGGGGTGGGCGATGATGGCGAAGGTCCGGCGGCGGGACGCTTCCTGGGCGAGGGAGGCTTGCGACATGGCGCGGGGGGTTAGCCTGTCCCGCCCGTGAAGTCACGCCGGGATCACTCCGCGGCGGCCTCCGTTTCCGCTTCCGGTTCGTCCTCTGCGCTGTCCGGGGGGACGACGCCATTCGCCTCGTCGATCAGCTTCTGCGCCGCCGCGGCCCCTTCGCCGCCATGCGGGGCATTGGCCAGTGGCTCCAGCAGGGCGATAGCGGTGGCCTTGTCCCCCGCCGCAAGAAAGGCATGACCGGCACCCAGACGGATGCCTGACAACTGGGGCGCGGCGATGAAGGCCATCTCCCAGGTCGCGAGATCATTGTCATTGGGATAGCCGGGGGCGCCTTCGCGCGAGCGGGCAATCAGCAGCAGGGTCAGATAGTTTTCCGGATCCGCGCGATAGGCCGTGGCCAGATAGCCGCGCGCCCGGTTCATCAGGTCTGTCCGCTCCTCGGGCCGCTCGGTCGCATCCTCGATCCGGGCCATGGCCATGAACTGCAGGGCCTCGACATTGTCGGGATCAAGCTCCAGCAGGCGCTCGAACGCCGCCTCGCCCGCGGCACGGTCGCCCATGTGCAGCTCGGCGTGGCCCAGGACCAGAAGTGCAAGGGGATCATCGGGGTGACGGGCCGCCATCTGCCGGCTTTCCGTCAGGGCCGTGGCGCGATGTTCCTCGGTCATCGGCATCTTGAGCCGCTGACCAAGCAGCAGCAGGTCGTTGGCCGAGGCCGGCATACGGCTGATCTCGACCTGGATATCGAGATCGATGTCATAGGTGTTGAGCTCGATCCGGCCATACAGATGGTCGCGCAGCACGTTGCGAAGCTGGTCAAGCGTCAGTCCGGTCGCCTGCTGCATGGCGGTGGTGGGGTCCACGCCCTGCCGGATGAGGCCCAGATAGGCTTCGAGTTTGATGACCCGGTCCGGCGCACTCATGAACCAGTGGGTCAGCAGCCAGGCCACCGGATAGTAGGTGGCCCGGTGGGTGTCGCGCTCGACCTCTCCGAAACGGTTGCCGAGCAGCACGTCCAGCGGCAGCCACTGCACATTGGTCAGCCAGGAGGCGCGCGCCTCGCTGTGCGCTCCGACCTGGATGCGATCCGGCCAGACCCGGGCCGTCATCACATATTCCGCGAGGCCTTCGACCAGCCAGCCGGGATAGTAGGTCGAGAAATGCTGGAAGAAGAAGTGGTGCGCATATTCGTGGAGCAGGGTGTAGTCGCCGTCACCGGTCACCGCGATGGCGAAGATGTCCTCCTCGCCGGGGTAATAGAAGCCGGCCACGGAGTCGGGGAGGTCCGGGCGCACCAGCTTCAGGTCCCGCTGCCGCCGGACGAGATAGATGGGCAGTTTGCGGGCGACAGGCCGGTCGAGCGGCACGCCGAACCGCATGCGCAGAAAGCGATCAAAGACCTCCAGCTTCATGGCGTATTCGCGCAAGGGGCGTTCGCCGCCCTCGGAATAGATGATGAAATTGGGAGTCTCGGCCTTGAGCCAGTCCGCGCGGGCGGGTGTCGCGCCCGCGCTCAGCGCCAGCAGGATGCCGACGCACAGGGCGAGGCCCAGACGGGTGATGATGGTCATGATCTGATGCTCCCCCGAACAGAAGCGGCAGGCTAGCGGGGAAAGCGGGAGGCAGGCAAGCGTGGGTATTGCGCCGTCAGGCGGCGAGGCGTCCCCACACGGCGCGATCAACGGCCGCGGCATCGGGCTTTCCACCCCGGGCACGGGCGTGGAGCTGGCCAAGGACCTCGTCCGGCAGGGCGCAGAACTGGGGCTCGACCAGGGCCGGGTCGCACCCGGCCTCGGGCGCGGCAAACAGGGCAGCCGTGATCTCGGGACTGCGGTCGTGGATCAGCCAGGCCAGACGCCGGGCACGGGCCGGGTCGTTCCGGTGGAGCAGCGGATCCTCGGCAAACAGTTCGCACCCCAGCTCCAGCAGATAGTCAAAGCCCAGCTTCTCGAAGCGTCGCGCGTCGGCGGACGTGACCGGCGAGGCCTCGTCCAGATCGAAGACAACGTCGTTGAGAAGAAACAGCATAAGCACACCCACCATCACCAGGGTCATGATCGCCCCGTTGTGATCACCCTAGCGGGCAGCGTTTGAGGTTCCGTTCCCGAACGCGGTTAAGCATTTACGACCAGCCGAGCGGGGTCAGGCGACCTTCTCCGTGAGGAAGTGGCGGCCCTCACGGTCCTCGATCTCCACCACCCAGAGGTCGCCGTCGAAGCGGGCCTGCCGCTCAATATAGGCGTCGATCTCGGACTCGATCTCGGTGTCGAGGGGGCACATCCACAGGGGCTGGCCGTCCGGGCCGGTCGCCTCGGAATAGAGGCGGGCGGTGCGGCTGGAGCTATCGTAGACCTTGACCAGCACGGCGCCCGCGCGCTCGTCACCCTTGCGCGCAACCGTGGCGAAGGCGCCGCCCGACTGGGCCCGTCGGATCAGGGCTCCGACCCAGACATCGGTGGCAAGAAGCAATTCGATAACCCTGCTTTGAAACCCGGCTTGAAGACCTGACCCTTAGGGTGCCCCTGATGTCGAGGAAAGCACAGACTGGCCATCTCGGGCCCGCCATGGCTGCGGCTGCGGCCCTGCTGACGGCGGCTGCCCCCGTGCTGGCGGCGGGATCCGTGCCCTTCTATGAGCGCAGTTTCGTCCTGGCAGCCCATGAGCGCTGCAGCCTGTTCAGCAAGGAACTGGGCGCAGCCCTGACCGTGTCGACCCGTCAGGCGCGCAGCGCTGCGCTTCGGGCCGGAACCGACGCCGCCGAGGTCAATGCAACCGAACGCCGGGCTCAGGCCAGGGCCGCCGAGGTTCCGTGCAATGATCCCGAGCTGGCCGTGGTCGCCACCCGCGTCGAGACGGCCTTTGACGGCTGGCGGCGCATTCCCTCGCTGAGTTTTCCCGGCCTCGAGCGGCCCTGGCTGGCGGATCGACGGGCCTATAGCCGCGAGACATGGGCGCTCCGCCAGAGCTCCCGCACGGGGGCGTCGCCCGTGACCTTTGGCCAGACTTCGGCTGCCGGCGAGATGAAGGTGGTGGTGTCCTTTGTCGGGGCGCCGCGTCCCTACGGGGCCCGGATTGTGATGCGGGACCCCGGCGTGCTTGCCCGTCCCTGGCTGGCCCAGGCCGGTGCCCTGCCCCCCGCGGCGTCGCGGCGGTCGGTGATGGCCATGTCCCAGGCCCCGGCGGCGCGGATGCTGCTGGCTGCGGACCGGCCGGCCGGAGAGGTGTGGACCTTTCCCGCCAGCCTTGGCAACCAGCTTGAGGCGCTGGATCCCCGCGAGGGCTTCTGGGTCGAATTCCTGTTCCGGGACGGCAGCGTCGCCCGGGCGTCGTTTGAGGTCGGCGACATCGCCGCAGGCCGGGCCTTCCTGCAGATGGGACCGCTCTAGCCCCCGGACGGCGGCGCGGCGACCGGAGGAAAGGCGATGATCCGGGCTCCGGCGGCCTCGTCTGTCGCGAGCCCCTGCCTGTGGACCGGCAGCCGGACGGTCACGGCGGTCCCCTCGCCGAGCGTGCTTTCGATCGACAGACGCCCGCCATGCAATTCGCTGAGGGCCCGGGCGAGGGACAGGCCCAGACCTGTGCCCTGGGCCCGCTGCTCGCCGTCTCCGGCCTGCTCGAAGGGGCGGCCCAGACGTTTGAGGTCCTCGGGCGCAATGCCCGTGCCCGTGTCGGCGATGATCAGCTCGAGATAGGGGCCGATGCCGTCGACGGTTACGGTCACCGAGCCGGCGGACGGCGTGAACTTGACGGCATTGGACAGCAGGTTGAGCGCGATCTGCTTGAGGGCGCGGCGGTCGGCCTCGACCGGCAGGGGGTCCGTCGGCAGGACGGCCGACAGGTGCACGCCTGCCTCATCGGCCTGCGGACGCACAAGGGCCATGGCATCGGACAGGACCTCGCGGGCGTCGAACCGCTCCATGCTGAGCTGGTAGCGCTCAGCCTCGATCTTGGAGACGTCCAGCACGTCATTGATCAGGTCCAGCAGATGCTCGCCGGCCGAATGGATCGACTGGGCATAGTCGGCATAGCGGTCGGGCAAGGGACCAAACAGCCGCTGGCGCATGATGTCGGCAAAGCCCAGCACCGCATTCAGAGGGGTGCGCAGCTCGTGGCTCATGGTGGCGAGGAAGCGCGACTTGGAGCGGCTGGTGGCCTCAGCCTCGGCGCGGGCGGTGTCGAGGGCGACCTCGCGCACATAGGCATCTGTGGCGTCAAAGGCCTGGGCGATCAGGCGCAGCTCCGTGTCGGGGCTGTCCATGCGTCGAAGCAGCAGGGCCACGCGGCGATCGAGGGCGGTCCGGGGCGTGAAGCGGATCTGGACCTCGGCACCTGCTCCGGCGCGCTGCAGGGCGGCCATGAGGGTCTGGCGGTCCGGGGCGTGGACAGCCGCCATCAGACCTTCTGACAGCAGGGGCTCGACCGGAAGGGGCGGGGGCGGCACGCCGTAGGCCGCCAGCACCCGCGCCGAACCGTCCATGACCAGGGTCAGTCCCGGCTGGGCCGAGAGGACGGTCTCGACGCGCAGGACCGCGGCGCGGGCGAGGTCCAGCTCGGTCTCGCGCAGCCGCCAGGCCAGGAGCAGGGCGACGGCGGTGCCGCCTGCCGCCGACAGGGCCGAAAAGGCGGAGGTGTAGGGCAGGGCGATCGAGGCATCGCCGGTCAGGGCCGCTATCAGTCCGATCAGGGCCGACAGGGCCGATGCCCCGGCCCCGAGCAGGGCGAGACGAAGTCCGCCCGGGCGGGCGGCCCCCAGAAGAATCCCGGCCGCCACGGGCATCAGAAGATAGCCGGACAGGCTGCCGCCGACACCGCCGGACAGGAGGGCGGTCACGGCCGCCGCCATGGCCCAGATGCCCAGTACGGCGAGACGCGCCCGCGCGCCGTCGCGCCAGAGCAGGGTCAGGCCGGCCAGTCCGGGGACGGCCATGGCCAGCATGCCAAAGAAGGCCGGGCCATTCAGCCCCGGTCCCGGCTCAACCGCGCGGAGCGCCAGCGCCGCCAAGGCGGTCACCACCGCCCAGGCCGCGTGCGAGGCGGTCAGGGCGGGCAGGTCGCCATGCGGGCGACCGGACCGGACGGGCTGGCGGGACAGGGTCAAGTGGCTTCTGGGGGGTGGACGGGGCTTGGGTTACATTCGGGCACGTCCAGCCTACCGGGCGAGGCGATTCCCTGCGAGGCCGCTCCCGTGTCAGGGGATTGCCGGCGGGGGACGAAGGAAGAAAGTTGGGGAGCGACAGGTCGTTAAGGATTAATGCCGGCGTGCCGCATTGCCCCGGGCGGTCGGGATACCTATTCGGGGGGCATGGCCGCACCGAAAACACCCCCGACCGAGACACTGGATGAAGCCCTCGCGGAGCTGCGGGAGTCGTTCGACCTGCTGGGCGACTGGGAGGAACGACTGGCCTATGTGATTGAGCTGGGTCAGGGCCTGGAGCCCTTGCCGGAGGCTGACCGGCTCGAGGCCAATCTGGTGCCGGGCTGCGCCTCCCGTGTGTGGCTGGCGGTGGAAGACGGTGGCGAGCGGCTGTGGTTCCATGCGGACTCTGACAGTGCCATTTCCAAGGGCAATATCGCCCTGCTGCTGGGGCTGTATTCCGGGCGGACACGGGACGAGATCCTGGGCTTCGATGCCCGGGCCGCGCTCGACTCCCTGGGCCTGCCGCAGGCCCTGACCCGTCAGCGGGCCAATGGGCTGAACCAGATGGTCGGCCGCATCCGCGAGGCGGCGCTGGCGTCCGCCGGCTGAGCCCGGAACGCGGTGACGCCGGGCATCCAGACGGCGAGAAACACCGTCTGGACCGTCTGGACCGTCTGAATTGCGGCGCCGGGGTCATCCGGCGCTGTAGTGTTCGGCGAGGGCGCGCAGGGCCTGCCGAAGCACGGTCTTGCCCTCGCGCCGGCGCAGGCCGAACTGCCCTTCTGCGGCCTGCAGGGCCGAGCCGCGGATGCAGACCGCCTCAAGCATCGGCGCGAGGCGGGGGCCCACCGCAGCAAGGGCGCAGGCCACCCTGCGACCGGCGGCGAGGGCCGCCTCTCCCGGCTCCACCCGGGCGGCCGTTCCCGTACCTGAGCGGGGCAGCGCATCCCACCTCTGGGTCAGCGAGGGCCCTTTCATGGCTCGTTCCGCATCGCGGGTCAGGCGCAGGCCGGCCGCGATCTCGGCAGGGGTCAGCCACGGGCGCCCCCCGGCATCCGTGCGCCGCGCCAGCCAGGCGATGGCGCTGTCGCCCAGATTGACGCGGACCGGCAAGGACAAGCCTTCGGGCAGGGCGCGGGTCTCGACGGCGTCGATCCGCCCGGGAGCGCCGCCGGACGGACCCGCGCGGTTGGCCCCTGCGGCGCGGCGGGCGTGGAAGCCGCCACCCTTGCGCACCGCCAGACCCGGGTCTCGGGCGAGGGCGGTGAACTCGGCCTCGTCCAGTCGCAGAACCACCCGGGCGCGACGATCCGGGAGGATGCGCAGGGCATAGACCCCCGGCATGGTGGCCTCGATCCAGCCCCCCTTGTCGAGCAGGAGGCGACGGGCCCGCGCCGCGCGCGGGGTCATCGCGGCAGGGCCACCGGGCCATCGCCCAGCGCCCCCCGGGCAAATTCCTCCAGACGGTCCAGAACGGCATCGAGGGCCGGCCTGTCTCTCGCATCCTCGACCCAGCGGCAGGCACTGGCGACGGTCGCCCGGTTGACACCATAGGCGTGGGCCACACGCTCAAGCGGCCAGCCGTAGGTGATGTAGGCGAGGTAGAAGGCCAGCCAGCGGGCCCGGCATGCGCGGGGCCCGAGGCGCTCGGTGCCGGCCATCTGATCGGCGCTGACACCGGTACAGGCGGCGACAAGGTGAAGGGCGAGGCCCGCACGGATGCGGTCGGCCTCGGTGACGGGAACGCGGTAGGCGCGGCTCATGGCCTGGATCCTTTCTCGAACTGAACAGACCGGCAGCATGAGGCCGCGTCCGGCTGAGATAGGAAATAAGTCCTACTATACGTCAGAATGGGACGTAATGACCGGTGGCGCGGGCCTTCGCGGGGCGCAGCCATCCGTGTCGGCCCCGCCGGGCTCGCATCCGCCCTGGCCCGGTGTCGAAATAAAATCGCTCGCTTGACTCGCGGACTCTCGACGTCGATTCGCAAATCAGCCTACGATTCGCCTCAATGGGGTGACGTTAACTGTTCTTAAGGTTTTGGACCATTAACGTCGGAACAAGGTTACCTGTGCGTGCTGCGACAGGGCCATAGTCAAGCTTTGCCGCGGAGGGGCATCCATGCGCGTCCTGTTGATTGAAGACGATCACGCAACAGCCCAGAGCATTGAGCTGATGCTGAAGTCCGAGGGCTTCAATGTCTACACCACCGATCTGGGTGAAGAAGGCATCGATCTGGGCAAGATCTATGACTACGACCTGATCCTGCTGGACCTGAACCTGCCCGATATGAACGGCATTGAGGTGCTGCGGCAGCTGCGCGTCGGCAAGGTCAATACGCCGGTGATGATCCTGTCGGGCACCAGCGAGATCGAGACCAAGGTCAAGACGTTCGGGGGCGGCGCCGATGACTATATGACCAAGCCCTTCCACAAGGACGAACTGGTTGCCCGGGTGCACGCCGTGGTGCGTCGTTCCAAGGGGCATGCCCAGGCCATCATCCACACCGGCGAGATCGCCGTGAATCTGGACGCCAAGACGGTCGAGGTCGACGGGCACCGCGTGCACCTGACCGGCAAGGAGTACCAGATGCTGGAGCTGCTCTCGCTCCGCAAGGGTACGACCCTGACCAAGGAAATGTTCCTGAACCACCTGTACGGTGGCATGGACGAGCCCGAACTGAAGATCATCGACGTCTTCATCTGCAAGCTGCGCAAGAAGCTGGCGACGGCCGCGGGCGGCAAACACTATATCGAGACCGTCTGGGGCCGTGGCTATGTGCTGCGTGACCCGCAGGAAGGCTCGGGTTCGGTCAGCGCCGCAGCCTGATTGGTTCGGCCCCGATGCCGGAAAGACGCCCGCCGGGACACTGGCGGGCGTTTCTGCGTCCGGTGCGACGGCTGCGCGGGAGGCGACAGGCTTTTCCCCAGGGCGTCTGGCCCCGACGGTTTGAGTGTGCGACCGTCTCGGCTATGACGGTGTAACCGATTACACGCGAGACTCCCGACTGATGTCCTTCCCTGTGCCCAAACCGTCCGAAGCCCGCCTGTCCGGTGAGGCGAGTCGGCCCGACGGGACGGGGCGGGCGATGACGACGGCCGGGCAGATCGCGGCCCTGATCGCGGCCATGACGCTGGAGGAAAAGGCCGGGCAGCTGACCATCATGCCGGCGGCGCTGGCGCCGGCCCCGGCCAATGCCGCCAATCCGGCCGCCGTCCCCGGATCGATCGAGGAACAGGCCCAGGCCGTGCGCGAGGGGCGCCTCGGCGCCGTCTTCAACGGGGACTCCGCTGACTGGCACCGGCGCATGCAGAGGGTGGCCGTCGAGGAGTCGCGGCTGGGCATTCCCCTGCTGTTCGCGGCTGATGTGATCCACGGCTTCCGCACCATCTTTCCGGTGCCGCTGGCCGAGGCAGCCGCCTTTGACGCCGATCTTGCGAAGCGGACGGCGCGCGCCGCGGCGGAAGAGGCCACGGCCGTCGGGCTGGCGTGGAATTTCGCGCCCATGGTCGACATCTCGCGCGATGCCCGCTGGGGCCGGGGGGTCGAGGGCGGCGGTGAGGATGTACTGCTGGGGTGCACGCTTGCCGTTGCCCGGGTGAAGGGCTTTCAGGGCGAGGCCGGTCTGTCCGACGCCGGGGCCATGCTGGCGACGCCCAAACATCTGGCCGGTTACGGGGCCGGGACCGGAGGGCTGGACTACAACAGTGTCGACGTGTCCGAGCGGACGCTGCGCGAGATTCATTTTCCGCCGTTCCAGGCCGCCTTCGACGCGGGCGCCCTGTCGACGATGGCGGCGTTCAACGACGTCGCAGGCGTGCCGGCCCACGCCAATCCCTGGCTGATGAAGGATGTGCTGCGCGGCGAGTGGGGCTTCGAGGGGTTTGTTGTCTCGGACTACACGGGCGACTTTGAACTGATCGCCCACGGCCTCGCCGGGGATGAGCGGGATGCGGCGCGGCTGGCCTTTCAGGGCGGCGTCGACATGAGTATGAGCAGCAACCTCTACGCCCTGCATCTGCCCGATCTGGTGCGGTCCGGTGAGATCGCCGAGGCGGACGTCGATGCGGCGGTGCGGCGGGTGCTGGGGTTGAAGGTGCAGCTGGGCCTGTTCGACGATCCCTACGGACGGCTTGCTCCGGAACGGGTCGAGGCGAACGATGAGCCCCGGCATCGGGCGCTGGCGCGCGAGGCCGGGCGCCGGTCCATCGTGCTGCTGAAGAATGAGGACGGGGTGCTGCCGCTCAGTCGGTCGGACCGGATCGCCCTGATCGGGCCGTTTGCCGAGGGGCGTGACCATCTGAACGGGCCGTGGGTGCTGTTCGGCGATCCCGCCTATGCGGTGCCGGTCGACGAGGGCTTCCGCGCCGCCATGGACGATCCGGCGAATCTGACGGTCGTGCGGGGGTCAGAGGCCGAGGGCCCGCTGGATGGCGGGATCGAGGCGGCAGTGGCGGCGGCGCGCGGCGCCGATGTGGTCGTCATGGTGGTCGGCGAGGGCGAGCGCATGTCGGGTGAGGCCCAGTCGCGCGTGGACATCTGCATCCCCGAGCCGCAGCGCGAGCTGATCGCCGCCGTCATGGCGGTCGGCAAGCCGGTGGTGCTGGTGCTGAAATGCGGCCGCGCCCTGGTGCTGGACGAGACTGCGAAGCGGGCCCCGGGTCTGGTGGTCGGCTGGTTCCTTGGCGTGGAGACGGGCCATGCGCTTGCCGATGTGCTGTTCGGAGCGGACGGGCCGAGCGGGCGCCTGCCGGTCAGCTTTCCCCGCCATACGGGGCAGTCGCCGTTCCACTACGACCGCAAGGTCACGGGGCGGCCGCCGCTGTCACAGGAGCATGGGGAGGAGTTCAAGGCCCGCTATCGGGAGACGCTGAATGTGGCCGAATGGCCCTTCGGCCACGGCCTGACCTATGGCGATCCGGTCTATGAGGGGCTGGATGTGGGCGACGGTCAGCTGGCCTGGGATGGCGAGCTGGAGGTGTCGGCCACGATCACCAACCGGGGCGAGCGCGTGGCGGAAGAGCTGGCGCAGCTCTACATCCACGACCGCGCGGCCAGTGTGACCCGGCCGATCCGCCAGCTGAAAGGCTTTCAGCGGGTGCGGCTGGAGCCCGGGCAGAGCGCCCGGGTGCGCTTCACCCTGACCCGGCAGGACCTTATGTTCGTCGGGCGTGAGCTGACATGGACGGTCGAGCCGGGGCGGTTCACGGTCTGGATCGGACCGGATGCCGAAAGCGGGCTGGAAGACACGTTCGAGCTGCTGGCGCCGGCGTCAGCCTGATCCCAGCGGCACGGCAAGGGCGTCATAGAGGGGGGTGGCCACACCCGAGGCGTCGAACAGCAGGGGGCTGTCGCGTCCGTCGTCGCGGTCGTCCCGCCGGAGCCAGCTGTCCGTATCGCGCGCGCCCCAGACGGTGAAGGCATAGCGCTGGGCCGGGGGCAGGGCCATGAAGGCCTCGGCCAGCTCGATGACGCGGGCGGTCTGCTGGGTCCGCCGCTCGGCAAGGCTGCGCAGGTCGACGCGGCGGTCCGAGCGGAGCGAGGCGTCCAGCTCTGACACATGGATGGGCAGGCCAAGTTCTGCGGCGTCGCGCATGAAGGCGGTGATCTGGCCTTCGGGGATTTCGATATCGAGGTGAGACTGGCTGCCGATGCCGCCCAGCGGGGTCCCGGCCTTCAGCAGCTTCTCGACCAGAGTCAGGAAGGTCGCCCCCTTCCGGGGCAGATTCTCGAGATTGTAGTCGTTGAGGAACAGGACCGCGTCGGGATCGGCCTCATGGGCGACATCGAAGGCGCGGCGGATATGGTCGATGTCGCCGAGGGCCTCGGACCAGTGGTGGGTGCGGAGGCCATCGCCGTCCTCGGCCACCGCCTCATTGACTACATCCCAGCCGACGGCACGGCCCCTGTAGCGCGCGGTCACCTCGCGGACATAGCGGTCGTAATCGGTGGCGAAGGTCTTCCGGTCCAGCCCGGCAAAGGGCCCGGCGCCCTGCGAGTACCAGACGAGGGCATGGCCATGCAGGCGCAGGCCGTTGTCAGCGGCGAAGTCGGCGCAGCGGTCGGCGAGGGTGAAGTCGAGGCTGCGATCCGGCCCGAGGATCGCCTCCATCTTCATCTCCCACTCTGGGGTGAACTGGGAGAAATGGGTCAGCACCACCCGACGCCAGCCGGCATCGTCGAACTGACCCGACATGCCGCACACGCCGACGGGACAGGGGGCAAGGTCCTTGAGGGGAACCACCGGGCCGAGCGGCGGGGTCGAGGGCGCACTGCCACAGGCCGCCAGCGCCAGCGGGCTGGCCAGCAAATGCCGGCGGGTCAGATGAAAATCAGGCACGCCGCCTGAGGCCGAGCGCGTCAAAGGCGGCGGCTTCGCGGCGTTCGGCGGCGGCGAGGCGTTCCAGGCGGGACAGTTCGGCGACGTGCTCGAACTTCTTGAGTTCCTCGAAGGCCCCGGTCAGGGCATCGCGGGCACCCTCCTCCTCGGCCTCAAGCTCTGAAAGGTCGGCCTCGACGGTCGATTTCCGATGCTTCCAGCCGTTCATATAGGCCTGAAGCAGCATGCCGGCCTCGGCATCGGCGCGAGCCCGTTCGCGCTCGATCTCCACCTCGGCGTCCAGTACCGCCAGCCGCATCTCGGCAGACGCCCGCCGCGCGCCGATCTCGGCCAGACGTTTCTGCAGGGTTTCAACCTCATAGGTCGAAATGCGGATCAGGGACCGGGCCCATGTCGTCATAATCTGCTCCTGAACCGGGTACAGCGACACGTTGGTCCCATGACCTTAACAGAGTCCAAAGAACGGCCTGAACCTGATGCCTGAGCTGATTTTTGCCTTTCATCAAGGCCATTGTTTTCAGGAAGGCCACCTGTCCGAAAGACGGCTGAGATGGACGAAGGTCTGGGGATTGGCCTTCTGATCCAGTTCGATCTTGGGCGCGAACTTTTTATATGTACCAACGATGTGCGGTCGAACGGTTCTCCGGATCAGCTCGGCATCGAGGTCACCAACCAGAACGGCGGCGCATACGAACTCCCAGTAGTTGAGGATGTAGGTAGCGCCGGTGACGAATTCGCTGTCTTGCGTCGTTACGGCGGTTGACTTGCCGGTCAGCAAATCCAGCTGGCGCGGCGTGAGTGCCGCGCCCCTGGGGGAGAGCCGGGTCACGGCCTCAAGATTGGTACGATAGAGGTCAGAGTGACGCCACTGGATCAGCAGGTTCAGCGTATGCTGCTTCCGCGACAGCATACGCTGGTTCGACGCAGTGGTCAGCCAGCCCAGAGTGGCCAGTCCGGCAGCGCTCAGGACTGCCGCAGGCGCCACGAGGTTCATCAGATCGCGGCAGGCAAAATCAATTGCGAAGTAGAGGCCGCCGACCGCCAATACGAGGGCAGCGCAGATCAGCAATGCGAGAACCAATGACGAGAGCGCCCGCCTTGCGTCGCCGATCCATCGGGAGCCCAACAGGCTCAAAGTTCAGATTGGCCTTCGATGGTCATGATCTGTTCCATGACGTGTAGATAGCACTGCATCTGCGGGCGTCAAGTAGAGGTCACTCCACTCGCTCTGCGAGACCTTGGTTCAGAATGCTTTCCAGATGACTAAAGGCCGTCGCCATGTCGCAGACGTCGTCGGGAGTCTGCGACAGAAAGCCCTCGAGCGCCGGATTGAGGGCGATCGCCCGGTCCGTGACGGGATCGGCGCCCGCGCGATAGGCGCCGATCTTGATGAGTTCTTCCATGTTGGCGTAGGCGCTGAGGCACTGGCGCGCGCGCCGGTTCAGCTCGCGCTCGGGCACGGTCTGGCAGCCCGGCAGGGTCCGGCTGACCGATTTCAGCACGTCGATGGCGGGGAAGCGCCCCCGCTCGGCGATCTTGCGGTCCATGACGATATGGCCGTCGAGGATCCCGCGCACGGCATCGGCGATCGGCTCGTCGTGATCGCCGCCGTCGACCAGAACGGTGAAAAGGGCGGTGACGGCCCCGGTCGGACGGCCGTCGGCATGCACAGGGCCCGGCCCGGCGCGCTCGAGCAGCTTCGGCAGCTCGGAGAAGACGGTCGGCGTATAGCCCTTGGTAGTCGGGGGTTCGCCGGCCGCGAGGCCGATCTCGCGCTGGGCCATGGCGAAACGGGTGACCGAATCCATCAGGCACAGGACCTGCTGGCCCTGATCGCGCAGGTATTCGGCGCAGGCCAGGGTCATATAGGCCGCCTGGCGGCGGGTCAGGGCGGGCTCGTCAGAGGTTGCGACGACGACGATGGCGCGCGCCAGACCCTCGGGCCCCAGGGTCTCCTCGATGAACTCCCGGACCTCGCGGCCCCGCTCGCCGATCAGGCCGACGACGACGGCGTCGCACTCGGCCCGACGGGCCAGCATGGACAGCAGCACCGACTTGCCGACGCCGGAGCCGGCGAAAATGCCCATCCGCTGGCCACGACAGGTGGTGGCAAAGACATCGAGCGCGCGTACGCCGGTGTCGAGCCGTTCGCCCACACGACCGCGGGTGTGGGCCGGAGGGGGCGCTGCGCGCAGGGGATAGGGACGGGGGCCCATGGGCAGGGGGCCCTTGCCGTCGATGGGCTCGCCAAAGGCATTGACGATCCGGCCCAGCCAGGCGGCGGTGGGGCGCACGACCCCGGCGGACTCGACGATGCGGATATCGGCGCCGGGGGCCACGCCCTCGACCGGGCCAAACGGCATCAGCAGGGCCTTGGCCTCACGAAAGCCGACCACTTCGGCGGGCAGGGGCAGTCGGCCATGACGCTCGATCTCGGCCCGGGCCCCGACGGCGAGACGCGACAGGCCGCCGCGCGACTCGATCAGCAGTCCGCTCACCCCCGCGACCTTGCCGGTAACGACAAGGGGGTCGACGGCCTGAACTGCGGCGACGAGATCGTGCAAGGAAAGCCCCGGAAACTGCCTCTCAGGGATCGGTTAACGTGGTTAACGATTGACTAATCGCGATGACCTGAATGGAGTCTCGGACGAGTCTTCGGGGGGTGCAATATGCGTAACGCTGTTCTTGTTGCGATTCTGTCGCTCGGGGTGGCGAGCTGCGAGGTCATCGATTTTGCGGCCGGCGTCACCGCGGCCCTGATCGAGGGTGAGCATTACGCCGTGGAGCAGGGAGAGGTCCGCTGGATCAGCTATACCAGCGGGTTTTCAAGCGTCTCGCGCCGCGTCCAGACGTTGGATGCAGATGCCGGGAGTTTTGTGATCGCGGAGGATCCGATCTATGGCACTGACGGCCACCGCGTCTTCTGCAAGGCTGCGGTTCTGGAGAGTGCAGACCCCGGCCTCTTCCGTGTGCTGAGGAATGGCCGGAAGGAAGCTCCGTCGATAGCCACAGACGGCCGGCACGTCTGGCGGTACTGTGACCGGATCGAGGGGGCGGACGGCGCGAGCTTTCGGCTGATCGGCGGGGACTATGGGGCCGATGAAGCGGCGGTCTGGCTGGGCGCTTCGAACATCGAGGGGGCCGACCCCGCCAGCTTCCGTATTCTGGATGCCGAGGAGGAACTGGCGGTCGATGCCGGGGCGGCCTATGCGGGGATATTCCCGATTCCGACGGAACGCCCGGCTGCAATCCGGCCTCTGGGGGCCGGCTATTCCACGGACGGGGGCAAGGTTTACTGGCGGCAGTACCCGCTGGAGGGCGCGGACCCCGGGACGTTCGAGGTGCGCCGGGGCGAGCGGTTCGGGCGCGACCGGTCGGGATGCTGGCCGCTGAGAGAACCCCGCCCCTGTCTCAATCCCTGAGCCGGGCAGCTCTTGCAAGTCGGCCGATCGTGACGATCTCTGGATGCTGACAGCCACCCGGAGACCTCCCCATGACCGGAACCGATACCGCCTCGCCCGACCTGTCGCGCCACGCCCGCTCTGGCCGGGGCAGGATCTATGGCTCGATCCTCGACACGATCGGGGATACGCCGCTGGTCGAACTGCCGCGGCTGTCGGCCGAGCTATCCCCGAAAGCCCGGGTGCTGGCCAAGCTGGAGTTCTTCAACCCGTTGAGTTCGGTCAAGGACCGGATCGGTCTGGCGATGATCGAGGCCCTGGAGCGGGCCGGCAAGTTGACGCCCGGCGCCGTGCTGATCGAGCCGACCAGCGGCAATACGGGTATCGCCCTGGCCTTTGTGGCCGCCGCCAAGGGCTATCGGCTGGTTCTGGTCATGCCCGAAAGCATGTCGATGGAGCGGCGCAAGATGCTGGCCCTGCTGGGGGCCGAGCTGGTGCTGACGCCGGCTGAAAAGGGGATGAAGGGGGCGATCGCCATGGCGCAGGAACTGCTGGAGCGAACGCCGGGTGCGGTGTCGCCGGCCCAGTTCGACAACCCGGCCAATCCCGAGATCCATCGTGTTTCGACGGCCGAAGAAATCTGGGCCGACACGGAAGGGGCGGTCGACATGGTGATCGCCGGGGTCGGGACAGGCGGGACCATTACGGGCGTCGGCCAGGTGCTGAAGGCGAAGAAGCCCTCGGTGCGGATGGTCGCGGTCGAGCCGACCGACTCGCCGGTGCTGTCAGGCGGAGAACCGGGACCGCACAAGATCCAGGGCATCGGGGCGGGCTTTGTGCCCTCCATCGTCGATCGCGATGTGATTGATGCGGTCGAGCGGGTGTCGAACGATGAGGCGTTCGAAATGGCGCGCCGAGCCGCCCGGACAGAGGGGCTGGCGGTGGGCATCAGCTCCGGCGCGGCGCTGGTGGCGGCCTTCCGTCAGGCGGCGCTGGAGGAGAACGCCGACAAGACCATCGTCACCATCATCCCCAGCTTTGCCGAGCGCTATTTGTCGACGGCCCTGTTCGAGGGGCTGTAGCGGGCGCTTACAGGCGCGCGACGAGGGCGGCGATCAGATCGATCTGGTTTCGGCTGCCCGTCTTGTCGAGCAGTCGCCGGATGTGCGTGCGCACGGTGCCGATCGTCACCCCCTGCCGCTCGGCAATGGTGGGCGCGGACAGACCCACAGCCAGCAGGCCGGCGACAGACGACTCCGCGGGCGTCAGCCCGTAAAGCAGTGCCGCCACTTTCGCTGCCCGGGCCTCAAGGCACCGGGGTGCCCGGGCGATGACGACGACCGCAGCGTCGAAGCTGAAGCCATGGGTCGCTGGCAAGGGTGCGGCTTCGACAACATAGGCCAGACCGTCCGGGCCCGACGCCCGGGCTGTGACCGGCGCCGGGTCGCCGATGCCGGAGAACAGGGCGGCCCTTCGCAAGGCCAGTTGAAAGGGTGCATCGGCGGCTGCTGGCAGGGCGAGCCGCTGGTCCTTCAGCCTGAAATCTCCCCGCTGCAGCAGGGCGCTGGCGGGCGCGGTCATGGCCTTCAGCCGAAGTCCGCGATCCAGAAGGAAGGCGGCGGTTCCGGACTGTTCGAAGGCGGCCGTGGCGAGGGCGATGGCCCGCCCCTCGCAGGCCCGTTGGACCCGAACGGCAGACAGGATGTGAGGCAGGGCGGCTGTCATGACCTTGCGCTCTGTGCGACCCATGATGCCCCCTCTTGCAGACCCGAGCAGGGTCGCGCCCAGAACATTTTCGGTCGTTCGTTCCAGCACCGCGAGCTGGGCGTAAGGGATGTCGATCTGGTCCAGAATCCGGCCATATTCGCCATGACGTTTGCGATCACCAGCGGTGTCGAAGTGGCTTTCATCCAGAACTGTCATCTCTGGCGCGCGCAATCCCGCCCGGACCCGGGAACTGACGTCAGGGTCGTGCCCTCTCGCCATGCGGAACTGACTCAACAGGTCTTCGTCGACGTCTGTAATGACCTGAAGGGGCGCTTCCCCGAAGCTGATGAGCTCGCCCGAGCGGCTGCCGGTGGCATCGGCGAGCGCCGACAGAGCGTCTGCCCAGGGACGTGTCCCCACGGCCACGTCCTTTAACGCTTCCTGTGTCCGGAACAGTCTGGTTTCCAACGACATTGTGCCGCCCCTCATCCCGCCGAGGAATGAAGCACCCGGACCAACTTCCGGCAAGTTGGAAAGCCGCCGGTATCTACAAATTTGCAGACGACAGTCCCCCCGATGTTCGGCGATTCACGGCCTACGCAATTCGCGTCAAACATTGGGGAGTTCATACGTGAAGACGTCTGTTTTCGTTATCGCCGCCGTCGCGGCGACCTGCGTTGCGGGTTCGGCAGCGGCCCAGTCCCGCGAGAGCCGGTTTGCGCTCGGTGCCAATGTCGGCACCACCGGGGTGGGCATTGAGGCCCAGTTCAAGCTCAACCCGAAGCTGACGCTTCGCGGCGGCTTTGACAGCCTGCAGTTCGATCAGGAGGTCGATGGCGATGACATCCTGTACGACGGCGAGATCGACTTCTCGACCGGCGGCGCCTTCCTCGACTTCCACCCGACCGGCGGCGCCTTCTTCGTCAGTGCCGGGGCCTACTTCGGCGATCGTCAGATCAATGTAGGTGCCACGCCGGCAGCCGGAACAACGGTCGAGATCGGCGATGACACCTTCACCGCAGCCCAGGTCGGGACGCTTGCCGGCAATCTGGACTTTGGCGGAACTGCACCCTTCGTCGGCCTCGGGTGGAACAACACCTTCACGACAGACAACCGCTGGGGCTTCAAATTCCTGGTCGGCGCCGCCTTCGGGGACGATCCCGAGGCGACCCTCGCCCGCGTGGGAGGTGCCCCTCTGTCACCGGCCGATCAGGCTCGCCTCAATGCCGAGCTTCGGGCCGAGGAGATGGAGATCGAGGAAGAGACTGACGGCTTCACCGTCTACCCGGTGGTCCAGCTGGGTCTGTCCTTCAAGTTCTAGATCATCCCGCCCGGGATGCAGGCCGCAGCGGGCCAAGCCGACCCGCTGCGGCTTTCGTTTGGCCCCCGTCCTTGCATTTGCGGCTCTTGCGGGCATTCAATGGACGCCCGGGCTCGTGAAAGGGGACCATCCATGGCCGATGCAGACGCCGCTGCGGCGAAGATGATCGCCAATCTGGAGGCGAATACGGGCAGGTCACTGGACCAATGGATCGTGGCCGCGAAAGCCAGTGGTCACGCCAAACATGGTCAGCTGGTTGCCTGGCTGAAGGCCGATCAGGGCCTGACCCACGGCTATGCCAATCTGGTGGCCCACAAGACCTTTGCCTCGGATGCCGGGTCGAGCGCCGAGGACGATCTCATGGCGGCGATGTTTGCGGGACCGACGGCGGCGATGAGGCCGGCCTATGACAAGGCGGCGGCTGTCGTGCAGGGGCTGGACGGCGTCGGGTTCTCGCCCAAGAAGGGCTATGTCAGCCTCAGGCGGTCGAAGCAGTTTGCCTTGCTGCAACCCTCGACGAAGGACCGGCTGGATGTCGGGCTGGTGCTGAAAGGGGTGGAACCGGCGGGTCGTCTGGAAGCCGCCGGATCGTGGAACGCGATGGTGACGCACCGGGTGCGCGTGTCGTCGGTCGAGGAGGTTGATGCCGAGCTGGAGGGCTGGCTGCGTCAGGCTTGGAGCGCAGCATGACCCGCCGGCTTCTTGCGCTGATCGTGGCGGGGGCGATGGTCGGCGCGACGCCCGTCCTGGCCCAGTCGACCGCCGTGCCGGAAGCGGCAGCCGGTCGGGCCGCCTATGCGCCGTTTGAACCGCTGATCGGACGGACGTGGCGCGGCGTTTCGATCGGGCCGGACGCGGTTGAGGACGTCCAGCGCTGGGAGTGGGCCCTTGGCGGCCACGCCGTGCGGATCGTGCATTCCGTGAACGCGGGTGCCTATGCCGGAGAGACCCTTGTGTTCCGCGACCCGGCGACCGAGGGCTATGTCTTCCACTATTTCACCACGGGCGGCTTTCACACGACCGGGGTGATCGTGCCGACCGGACCGGGAGCCTATCGGGTCAGCGAGACCGTCAGCGGGGGCGACCGGATTCGCGAGGTTGGATCGACAGCCGAACTGGGCGAGGACGGGGTCCTGCGTGTCCGGTCGCGTTTCCGCACGGATGACGGCTGGAGCGAGGCGGGCGGTTTTGACTATGTCGAGGACGGGGCGGCTGAGCTGATCCTGCCCCGCTTGCCCCCGGCCAGCGAGGCGGAAGCCACCGCGGCGCCGCTCTTGACCGGCGGTTAACCGAACGGGGCGAGGATCGCTCCGACATGTCCCAGCCGCTTTCCAGTTCACAGGATGACGGGTCCGACGCCGGGCCGGCGCCGACGTGGAAGGCGCGTCATGCGCTGTTGAGGCGGCTGGCCGATGTGGTGTCCCTGCCGACCAGTCGCATCAATGCCTTCGAGCGGGCGGTGACCGGCGACCTGCTGGTCGAGATGGCCCGTCTGGCGACGCCGGCCGATCGCCTCAGAATGGCCCACCGGCTGGCGCCGCTGGCGGAATTGCCGAACAGCCTGCTGCGTCTGCTTTTGCGCGACGAGCCGGACATCGCCCGCGTCCTCATCGAGGAGTGTGCAGGGCTGACCGACGCCGACCTGCTGGCTTGCGTGCGGGACACGGGACATGACCATCACCGCTGTATCGCGGCCCGCCGGGGCGTGTCCGAGGTGGTCTCGGAAGCCCTGGTCGAGACCGGGCACACGGACGTGGTGGAAATCCTGCTGCGCAACAGCACGGCGCGCCTGTCCCAGTCGGCCATCGAGACCGCCGTGGCCCTCAGCCGCCTGCAGCCCCGGCTGTGCGAGCATCTGCTCCGTCGTCCGGAACTGCGGCCCTCGGGGGCCTATGTCATGTTCTGGTGGTGCAACGCCAACGACCGAAAGCTGATCCTGCAAAGGTTCGCGGTCTCGCGCGAGGTCATGCAGGAGGTGTCCGAGGACATCTTTTCCATCGCCGCCGCCGAGGGGTGGCAGGACCCGGCGTCGCGCAAGGCGCTGCAGTTCATCGAACGGCGCCAGAGGAACCGCGGGGCCATCGCCAGGAGCCCCTATGACAGTCTGGAACACGCCATCACCGAGATCGAGCGTCAGGGCATGGGACGGAACTCGGTGGCCGAGATCGCCCATCTGTCCGGGATCAAGCCGCTGACCGGGGCCAAGATTCTGGGTGATCCCGGCGGTGAGCCGGTGGCCATCCTGTGCAAGGCGACCGGGCTGGACAGACAGTATCTGACGGCTCTGTGGCGTTCGATGAAACGGCCCGAGGTCCAGGCTGACGGGCGGCTGGACCCGACCTGGGAGCGCGTCCAGGTGACGTTCGAGATGTTGGCCGTAGACCGGGCCCAGACGGTGCTGCGCTACTGGAACTGGTCGCTGACCTCGGCGATGACGCCGGCCCTGCTCAAGGCTATTCGCGAGGGCGATGCTGACGAGCTGGATGAATACTCCATCCCGGAACGTGCGGCGATGATGGCTTTGGCGGAAGATTTCGGACGCTGAATGCGTCCACTGTGCATGGGCCCCACCCGGCAGTTCTTCGGCAGATCAGAAAATCCGTTACATCAATTGCGTGCCTGTGCCGTTTGTTCTATCAGGCCGGTATACGGTCCGATTCTCGCAAGATGAGTTGCTCCGCCCCGTGAACGTCTGGGTGATCCATGGAAGAAAAAGCTGAACTGCTCGAAATGACGGCGGACATCATTTCCGCCTATGTCAGCAACAACATCCTGCCGCCGGAAGCCGTTCCTGCGCTGATCGGGTCGATCCACTCGACCCTGTCGCAACTGTCGGGTGGCAGCGTTGAGCCCGAGCCTGAAGTCAAGGATCCGGCCGTGCCGATCCGCAAGTCGATCACGCCTGACTATCTGATCTGTCTGGAGGATGGCCGCAAGTTCAAGTCGCTGAAGCGGCACCTGCGCACGAAGTACGATATGAGCCCCGAGGAATACCGGGCCAAGTGGGGTCTGGCCAAGGACTATCCCATGGTCGCGCCGAACTATGCCAAGGCCCGTTCGGAACTGGCCAAGCAGATGGGTCTGGGCCAGGGCGGCCGGAAGCCGGCGCGCACGGGACGCGCCAAGAAATAGGATGGCGAAAGTTTGAAGGACGAGACCCGCCGGAGCAATCCGGCGGGTCTCTTTCTGTTTGGGTCAGGCGGCTTTGGCCTCGCGGCGCATGCGCCAGAAGCGCAGGGTACGCTGGGCCGCGTCGGGCGCCAGTTCCTGGTACATGCGGGCATAGGCGTGGGCCTTGCCCATGGCGTCCCCGTCGTCGTTCAGCAGGACCACGGCGTAGGTCAGGAACAGGGCCCGGTCCAGACCGGCCGAGCGGCAGACCACGGCCAGGGCATCGAGGTCCTTGCGCTCGATGATCTGGCGCGCGGTATGAAAGTCGATGTCCGCCAGCCGGGCCAGCGCGATCAGGAAACAGGTGCGACCGCCCGAGCGCAGGAAGCGCGCCAGCATCTGGGGCGTCAGCTGACCGGCGGCGTTCAGCTCCTCCACATAGGCGAGGCTCTCGGCATAATCGGCGGGCAGGGCCCCGTCCCGGGTCGCCACGCGCGTGCGACCGGCCTCAAGCGCGCTCTCCAGAAGCGCCGGGTCCATGCGGGCGTTGCGCTCGAGAATGGTGTGCCGCAGCCGGGCCTCGACGATGAAATACATCTCGTTGAGCAGGTCGGGCGGCAGGGCCTTGCGCTCGACTGTCGAAGCATGAAGGGCCGGATTGGCGCGGGCGCGCTCGACGGCCTTTTCACTCGCCTCGCGCGACATCTGCGCGCCCTCGTTGGCGAGGAGGCTTTGCAGGGTTTCGTCGTCGCCATGATCGACAATCGCGTCCGAGACGGCCTCGGAGACCTGTTTGCGTGACGAGACCGCGCGCAGGTGTTCCTGGCCCCGGGTGCGGGCGACCTCGATCAGGTCGGCGTCGGTGAGTACGGGCGAGGCCGACAGGATGGGCGTAGCCACCTCGGCCTCATCATGGGCGAGGCGACGGATCAGGGTTCGGGGGGCGACGGGACTGTCGGCGAACCGTCGGGCCAGCTCGGCGCGCACGGCCGTCTCCATCTCTGCCGACAGTTCCGCCAGCACGACGCCGTAGAGGTCGGTCTCGGTCCCGGAGTGGGTCTCCGTGCCAAAGAAGGTGTCTGTCAGTTCGCGCAGCAGGGCCCGGCGTTTCTCGCTGGACGGTTCCTGGGCGAGGGCAATCAGATCGGGCAGACGCGAGGCCACGACAGGCTCGGGCGCGGTCTCCGGGGCAGGCTGGGTCATTGGCGGGAGGCAGCGCTGCTGGCCGACTCGCCCGTGGTCCGGCGCACGGTGCCGTCCGGGTTACGCACCAGCTGGGGCGGTCCGGGCGGCTCCGCCATGTTGGGCGAGGTCGGGGTCTGGTCCATCTCGACGGGCAGGGCGTCAAGATAGACCGGTTCGGGCAGGACGGCACGGTCGGGCTGACGGCCGTTCTGGCGGTGGACAGAATAGTAGCGGGCGCTCCCCGAGGCGGCCTCCGGGCGGGCAGGAGCAGAAGCCGGGGCCGGAACGGACCCGGGGTCGGGCATCGGGCCCGGGGCCCGGGTCCGGGCCTCAGCCCGGGGCTGCGGTGCCGACGGCCGGGGCTGGCCGACGGACCAGATCAGGGCATCGGCCCGCGGCGCCATGGGGTCGCCGGCCCACTCTGCCGGGCGAGCGGGAGCGGCCGGCGGTGCCGGTGCCGTTGAGGGGGCGGGCTGGACGCGAGCCGGCGTCGGCGGTGTCGGCGCGTCGACGGGAGCGGGAGCGGCCCGGGCGGGCGCGGCGGGGAGGGGCGCTGACGCGGGTGCTACCCGGGGAAGGGCCGGGACCGGCGGCGGCGCGAAGAAGGCGTCAGCCGGGGTGAGACCGGGACGTCCGTTGGCATCCACGCTGCGGCCCGGCAGCAACGGCCTCGCCGGGCGCAGCTGCGGGACGGTGGCCATCGACTGGCTGCCCGCGTGAGGGATGACGGGTGCGGCAGGACGGAGCGCTGGAACGTCGCCCCGGGGGGCCGGGGTGGCGCGGGCCATGGCCACGGGTTCGGGTCGGCCGTTCCAGTCGAGATAGCGGAGGGCGGGGGCGCCCTGGGCCATGGCCGGCATCGCGACGGCCGCCAGTCCCACGGTCACCGCGGCGCAGAGCAGCGGACGGCTCGGGGTCAGCGATGTGGACAGGTCGGGTCGCATTCCCACCTCCGGAAACTGGGGGACTGGACCAAAGGTTAAGGCGTCCAGACTTAACCCGTCGCTAACAGCCGCCCGCAAACAGGCTTAATGCGGACAGGTCTCAGGCGGCCGGAGCGGCGGCCACGGCGGGCGACAGATAGTCGGTGGTGAAAGCCTGTCGCCAGTCGAGGTCAGCCGGGGCAACGCCCGCCTCGACCGCGCTCTCGAAGAAGGCCTGCCAGCGCTCCACGCTCATGGCTCCGATGCCGGCTGCGAGTCCGCCGCCGGTGACGACTCCGGCCTCGCGAAGGGCGGCGCGCGCCCCGTCCAGCCGCGACGGTGACTGGTCCCGGTTGGCGCGACGGATCAGGGCGTGGGCAGGGTCCGGGTCGCCCCCGATGTAGTCGGCCCAGCCTTCGATCGAGGCGGCGATAAAGGCCCTGAGCGCGTCCTCATTGTCACGGGCAAAGGCCGTCGGCGCCAGAATGAGGGCCCCGTACGACGCATAACCGTCCTCGGCGAGCAGGCGCACGTCGAGGGGCGGGGCACCGGACTCCCCAAGCTCGACGGCCTCCCGCGCGATATGGCCGAGCAGGGTGAGGCGCGGGTCTGCGCGGAAGGCTTCCAGATCCAGGTCGGCGAGCTGGCTGTCGGTGTAGCCGAGACGCGCCTGCAACCACGGCCAGAGAGTGTCGCGATCGGCTTCGGCGACCTGGATCGGTCCCGTGGACGCCGGGGCCCTGTTGACCGCCTCCGGGGCGTGGCGGATCAGGGCCTGCGGAGATTGCTGGAAGAAGGCCGCCACAGCCTTGACCGGAGCCCCCTCTGCGACAAGGCGAAGCGGCATGAAACTGTCGTCGGCGAGGCCGAGCTCGGCATTGCCCGAGGCCAGGGCCCGGGGCACGTCCTGACCGAACCCCGGCCGGATCATCTGGACGTTCAGGCCGCGCGCTTCATACAGGCCGGTCGCCAGCGCCTGATAGAAGCCACCCAGACCGGCGCTGGAGGGCTGGCCGACCGCGAGGCGCAGGCGAATGCGTCCATTTTCGTCGGTGGCGGGTTCGGAGGAGCCGCAGGCTACCGCCGTCGCCGACAGGCCGAGCGCCGCGGCACCGGTCAGCAGGCTTCGACGATCGGGGCAGGCGAGGCGGACAGGCGGGCGGCGCATGGCCAAGGTTTAGGGCCTGACTTCCGCGAAGGAAAGGGCGGTTTCCTGCCGGCCCGGACGGCGGTCCGTGCCGGAATTGAGCGAGGGCACGAACCGCCCGGTCGAACCGTTGCGTTTCGTGCCCTCGCCAAGTCCGGGTTGGACTTGGCCATTGAGGTCGGGACCCTGGCCTGGGCGTCAGCGGAGCGAACCCCGGTGACGGTCGGCTGTATCCTGCGGCTCTGGTCCGGTCGCGTCCCGCAGGTCTGGCCTGCGCCGTCTTCCGATCCCGATCCGGTTCCCCGAGGTGTGGGCCGAAACCCTGCCTCGAAGCCTTGATCCGGTCCCGTGTCCGTTACGATCCGGAGATCGCCCGTTACGCGGGATCCGAGAGCCGGACCGGTTCGCCTTGAGCCCCGGGTCTCCCCGGATTTCCGCGCTGCCGTGTCCCTCGGCCCGTTGACGTTCCGACGAAATCCGCTATTGGGCAAGCGCCCGAAATGCCCGCCCTGTGGGGATTTCCGCCCCGTCCGGTGCATAAGTCGGGGACAGTCTGGGGACAGTGCCCCGAAGCCCCGAAAATTCAGCGATTTGATCCGTCCACAGAATCCGGATCAGCCTTCGATCTGAGCAGATGGTCAAGCCATGATCGAATGGCGGCTTGTGCCCGATCAGCGGTCGGCGCCCCGAAATGCTGGAATCCATGGGGTGCGGTAGGAATGTCCAGAAGGAGAGTCTCGGCGTGGCTCGACCACGCGCGGGCCATCAGGAGGCTGTCGTCACGCAGGGGGTCCTGTTCTCCGGCGATAAACAGGGCGGGCGGAACCGCCTCCAGATCCGCGTAAAGGGGTGAGAGCAAAGGCGACCGAAGGCCGGCTTCGTCCAGATCAGGCGTCAGGCGCCCGAGGTCGGATGCGAGATTCGGGCCGTCGAACAGCAGGGTTTCTGAATTTGCGGCCCTCGCAGAGGGAGTCCCTGCGAGATCGAAGACGCCCTGCACGAAGATGCATCCGAGAAATCTCTCCCTTTCAGGTGGCGGTAGTGTCAGGAGGGCAAGTGCGGCCAGATGGGCCCCGGCCGATTCACCAATGACGACTGGCCTGTTTGCACCAAATCGACTTTCGCCTTCGGTCAAACTCCAACGCAGAGCGGAGGTGCAGTCGGCCACCGCGTCTGCCACGCCCACACCCCTGCTGTCGTTCAACAGGCGATAGTCGACGGAAGCGACGGCGAACCCGGCGGCGACAAGATGCTTGTTTACAGGGTCATTGAGGGCAGCACTCCCTACAACCCAGCCGCCGCCGTGGAAGTCCAGCACCAGTCCACGGGGCACGGATTCGGGCTCGAGCAGGCGTAGTGGAACGGGCCCGGCTGGTCCATTCGCGGCCGACGTGGAGACAGACAGCCCTTTACGACGCAGAAGTGAAGCCGATATCGAGCTGGCCGCTTGGCTGATTATGGGGGTGATCGTCTGGCCTGCTGCCAAGCGCCATCCGCCTGTCTTGAGGCGCGGCAGATGCGCCAATATGGCATTGAGTTGCTCGGCCTTGCGTCTCTCGGCCGACGTGAGGTGGAGAGTTTCGACCGTCAGACCCACCGCGTGCCTCTTCACCATCGGGCATAGAATAGTTGGAGCGGGCCTGCGGCACCATGCGGCGCTTTATCCTTCGAGCGCGGCCTTCTTTTCTTCCAGTTCCAGCCATTCGGCCTCGATTGCCTCAAGCTGGGCCCGGGCGCGGGCGGCGTTGGTCATGGCGCGGTCGAAGGCCTTGGGGTCGCGGGCGTAGAGGTCGGGATCGGACAGGGTGGCATCGTGGCGCGCGATGTCGGCGGGCAGGGTTTCCATCAGACCCTCGATCTCCTTGAGGCGATGGGCATCTTTGAACGAGAGTTTGGCAGGCTTCTTCGGCGCCGCAGGGGCCGTGACGCTGGCGGGGGCGGGGTTTGCGGCGGCGCGCCGGGCGGCCTCGGCGTCCTGGGGGCGCTGGTTGACGCCGGCCTGCAGGAAGCCGGGGTTCTGGCGGATGAAGTCGGTCCAGCCGCCGGGCGTCTCGACGATGTCGCCGCGGCCGTTCATGGCGATGGTTGAGGTGGCGAGGCGGTCAACGAAATCGCGGTCGTGGCTGACGAGGATCAAGGTGCCGTCATAGCTCTCAAGCAGCTCTTCCAGCTTGTCGAGCGTGTCCATGTCGAGGTCGTTGGTCGGTTCGTCGAGCACCAGCATGTTGGCCGGCTTGGCCAGCGCCCGGGCCAGCAGCAGGCGGTTACGCTCGCCGCCTGACAGGGTGGAGATCGGCTGGCGCAGCTGACCCTCCTGGAACAGGAAGTCCTTGGCATAGGCGGCGACGTGTTTGGATACGCCGCGCACGAGGATGGAGTCGCCGCCGCCGGGGGTCAGGGCGTCCCACAGGGTGGTGTCAGAGCGCAGCCCCTCGCGCGACTGGTCGAGGTAGACCGGCTCGAGGTTGGCGCCGAGCTTGACCGTGCCCTGATCGGGAGCGAGTTCGCCGAGCAGGATCTTGACCAGGGTGGTCTTGCCCGCGCCGTTGGGGCCGACGATGGCGAGCCGGTCACCGCGGACGATGCGGGTGGTGAAGGGCTTGATGACCGTACGGTCGCCGAAGGTCTTGGAGACAGCCTTGAGGTCGGCGACCAGCTTGCCCGACAGGGCGCCGGAGTCGACGCCGAGCTGCAGGTCGCGCGGCACATCCTTCAGCCGTTCGGCGCGCTCGGCCCGCAGGGCCGCCAGCGACCGGGCCCGGCCCTCGTTACGGGTGCGGCGGGCGGTAATCGAGCGGTAGAAGGTCTCGGTCTCGCGCTCGATCGTCTTCGACAGGCGGCGCAGGGATTCGGCCTCTTCCTCAGTGACCTTGGTGGCCCATTCGTCGAAGGCGTTGAAGCTCTTGTTGAGGCTGCGGACGCGGCGGCCCTCCAGCCAGTGGCAGGTCTGGGTGACGCGGTTGAGGAAGGCCCGGTCGTGGCTGACGACCAGTACGGCGCAGCGCGCCGAGATCAGCTCTTCCTCCAACTTTTCGATGGCCAGGATGTCGAGGTGGTTGGTCGGCTCGTCGAGGAGCATGAGGTCGGGCTCTTCGGCGAAGGCCTTGGCGAGGGCGGCGCGGCGGATCTCGCCCCCCGACAGATTGACCGCAGGCTTGGCCGGGTCGAGGCCGAAGGTGGTCAGCCAGGCCTCGGCCGTCCACGGCTCGGCCTCGCCCGAGGTGGCATAGTCGAGCAGGGTGTCGCCGGTAATGACGGGCTCCTGGGGCACATTGGCGAAGCGGATGCCGGACTGGACCGCCCGCTCGCCCGAGTCGGGTTCGACCTGGCCCATGATGATCTTCATCAGGGTGGATTTTCCGGCGCCGTTACGGCCGACGAGGCAGGCGCGGGTGCGCGGCTCGATCGCGATGTCGACCCCCTCGAACAGGGGACGGGGACCGTCCTGGAGACGGACGTCCTTGAGGGCGACAAGAGGAGGGCGCGCGGCCATGGTGCGTTCAGCGATCAGGAGAGGTAAGGGGAGGGGTGCATGTAAAGCCTGACCCCTCCCCGTCCAAGCCCTTCTGGGAAACGAAGACCCTGGAACAGATGTCTCCCGGGGAGTGGGAGTCGTTGTGCGACGGCTGCGGGCTGTGCTGCCTGGTGCGTTTCGAGGATGAGGACACGGGCGAGGTGGTGCCGACCAAGGTGCACTGCAAACTGTTCGATCCGGAAACCTGCACCTGTTCCAACTATGCCGAGCGGGAGGTGCACGTGCCGGACTGTATCAAGCTGACCCCCGGCAATGTGGCGCAGCTGGGCTGGATGCCGAAGTCCTGCGCCTATCGCCGGCTGGCGGAGGGGCGGGGGCTGGCGGACTGGCATCCGCTGGTCTCCGGCGACCCGGAAACGGTTCATACGGCCGGTGTGTCGATCCGGGGGCAGACGATCTCGGAACTGGAGCTGGCAGAGCCCGAGGACGCCCTTGCCTATGAGGCGCCGGAGTGGATGGTCGAGCGCGGGACGGCGGACCGGCGCCGGCGCTAACCAATATTTCGCTCTTCTGTCCGATGCTTGTCTCATGGGAGAGAAACGCCGCAAGAGCGCCTCGGTGATGATGGACGGGTCGGGGCTGGAAGGCCCGCTGGACCGGCTGACCGCATTGGCGTGCACCCTGTTCGACATGCCCCATGCGATGATCTCAGTCGTCCATGGCGACCAGACCCTGTTTCGCGCCAACGTCGGTCTTGGCCACAACGCCATGGCGCGGGATCAGAGTGCTTCGGCCATCCTGGTGGGGATGGGGCCCGGGGCCGTGCTGGTGGTGCGCGACTCCCATCTTCATCCGACACTGAGGCATCACCCGATGGTGACCGGTCAGCCCGGGATCCGCTTCTTTGCCGGGACGACCATCAGCGACAGCCGTGGAAAGGCCATCGGCGCCGTCGGGGTGATGGACGTGAAGCCCCATCCTGACTTCGATGAACAGCGGGTGGAGGGGCTGGCGCAGATTGGGCGGCTGGCCGCCGAGTTTCTGGAGCAGGCCGAGCTCTCCCGCCGTCAGACCGAGCGGCTGGAACTGCTGAGGCTGGCCGAGGAGATGGCCGGGGTCGGCCAGTGGCGGCTCGACGCCGAGACCATGAGAGTGACATGGTCGGACGAAGTCTATCGCATCTATGGCGTCGACCCGGAGACCTTCGACCCCAGCTATGACGATGCCGTCAGCTTCTACCATCCGGATGACCGGCCCACGCTGATGGCCGCGATCTCGCGCGGTCTCGAGACGGGCGAGGGCTACCGGCACCGGATGCGGTTGATCCGCCGGGACGGGGTGGAGCGGCTGGTGATGACTCATGCCGACACCGAGCGCGGTCCCGACGGCAAGATCACGGCCATGTTCGGGGTGTTCCAGGATGTGACCGAGCAGGAGCGGATCCACGAGGCGGTGGCCGCCAGCGAGCGCGCCTTCCGGACCCTGGCCGAGCAGACCAGCGACATCATTGCCGTCTTCGCGCTGGACGGAACGTTCCGCTACGTCTCTCCCGCCATCACGCGCCTGATGGGCTGGGAGTCGGATGAGCTGATCGGGCGCAAGACCTGGGATGTGATCCATCCCGATGACCATGCGATGGTCAGACAGGCCTATGCCGACTTTTTCGCCGCCGGTCCGGAAGGTCCATCCCCGCAGCTGCGGTACAGAGCCCTGCATCGCGACGGCAGCTGGGTGTGGCTGGACGCCCATCCGAGCATTCTGTGGGACGAACAGGGGCATCCCATCGAAATCCAGGACAATGTGCGCGACGCCACGGCGACCAAGCGGCTGGAGGACGATCTGGTGGCCGAGCGGGATCGCGCCGAAGCCGCGGCCCGGGCCAAGACCGAGTTCCTGGCCAATATGAGCCACGAGCTGAGAACGCCGCTGACCAGTGTCATCGGCTTTGCCGGTCTGCTGAAACAGTCGCAGGACCTGGGCGCCGACGAGCGTCGCTACGTCGACCGGATCGCCACCTCGTCGGATGCCCTGCTGGGCGTGATCAACGACATTCTGGACTATTCCAAGCTGGAGGCCGAAGCCGTGGGTCTGGACCCGCTGGCCTTCGATCCAAGGCATATGCTGGCCGGCGCGGCGGGGATCGTGGAAAGCCAGTGCGAGGCCAAGGGGCTGGCGCTGGTCCAGACCGTCGCGGGCGACGTGCCTGTCGGCCTGATGGGCGATGAGGGCCGGCTGAGGCAGGTGACCCTGAACCTGCTGTCGAATGCGGTGAAGTTCACGGCCCAGGGCCAGGTAACGGCTGCCGCGACCTATGCGGATGGCCGGCTCCGGGTGGCCGTGTCGGATACCGGAATCGGCATCAGCGAGGACAAGGTCGCGACGCTTTTCCAGCGCTTCGTCCAGGCCGACGCCTCGACGACGCGCAACTTCGGAGGCACCGGACTGGGCCTCGCCATTTCGCGGCGCCTGATCGAGATGATGGGCGGGATTATCGGCGTCGACAGTCAGCCGGGCGAGGGGTCGACATTCTGGTTCGAGGTGCCGCTGAGCGTAGCCGAGCCGGCACATTCCGATGAGTCCCGGGACGGAGACGCGGCCGTCGGGGAAGGCCTGCGGATCCTCATGGCCGATGACGCAGCCGGAAACCGGGAACTGGTCACAGCCATATTTGGAAGCATGAATCTGTCGCTGGACACGGTCGAGAACGGGGCAGAGGCCGTCGAGGCCGTGCGCGGCGGCGGCTACGATCTGGTCCTGATGGATGTGCATATGCCGGTCATGGACGGGCTGACGGCCACCCGTGAAATCCGGGCCATGACGGGAGACCCGGGGGATATTCCCATCATTGCGCTGACCGCCAACGTCCAGCCGGAGCAGGTCCGCCTGTGCGAGGAGGCCGGCATGGATGCCCATGTCGGGAAACCCATCCAGATCCCGGAACTGATGGGCGCGATCAGTCGGGTCCTTGAGGCCGGCATGGCGCGGAAGGCCCGGGGAATGCCGGACCGGAACGTCCGGATGTGCGCCTCGGGCGCCTGAAGCCAGGCGAATTCAGACCTTTAAGTTTTTCTCGCAGTGACTTGCGCGCCTGAGGACGCTGGTCGGCTAGGGTTCATCCATGGCCGGGAACAGGGATGACGGGGCGGAGCGCTGGAGCCGGACGCAGTTTGAACTGCTGGCCGCCCAGACCGACCGGGTGATGGGACTCCTGCCGCAGGTCGAGCTGGATCCCCGGGACGTGGCGGGACTGGATCGCTTCGCGCGGCTGGTGACGAACGTGGCGCGCGCCAGCAAGGCAGTGGTTGCGCTGGCGAGCGTGCCTGCCCGGTCCCGGACCCCGGTCGAGGACGCGGAAGAGGGCGACGCAAACGGTGACATCGAAGACCCCGCCGAAGAGGCCCTACTTCGGGCCGAACTGCAGTCCCGTCTCGATCACCTCAGGGCCATTCGAGCTCCAGCAGCAGTGGATGGCGAGCCTGACGACGAGCGAGGTGAGGGAGGCGATCCGGGCTTCGCCCCGGGCACACAGGCATCAGCTGCCGTCAAACAGGGACTGGTCGACGTGGGTGCTGCTGGGCGGGCGGGGGTCGGGCAAGACCTTTGCCGGAGCGCTCTGGCTGAGCGAGCAGGCGAGGGTGGACGGGCAGGTTCTGGCGCTGGTGGGACCGGCACTGCACGATGTGCGCGAGGTGATGATCGAGGGGCCGTCGGGCCTGAAGGCGATGGGCGAGGCCGGATACAGGCCGGTCTGGGAAGCCAGCCGCAGACGGTTGCGCTGGCCCAATGACTCGGTGGCCTATGCCTATTCCGCCGAGGACCCGGACGCACTGCGGGGGCCCCAGTTTCACGCGGCCTGGGTGGATGAATTCTGTGCCTGGCGCAATCCGGAACGGACGCTGAGCACACTGCGGTTTGCCCTGAGACGGGGGACCGATCCGCGACTGGTGGTGACGACAACACCGCGTCCGATCGTCTCCCTGAGACGGTTGCTGGCCGAGCCGGGCGTAGAGGTCACCCGGGCCGGGACATCGCTCAATGCGGCCAATCTGGCCCCGGGGTTTCTGGGCCACCTGAGACGCCTTTATGCCGGGACCCGGCTGGAGGCGCAGGAGCTGGAGGGGCAGATCGTCGAGACCGACGGGGCCCTTTTCCGGGCCGAGGATCTGGCGCGGGCGCGCGGCAGTCGCCCGGTCGCGCTGGACCGGGTGGTGGTGGCCGTGGACCCGCCCGCGACGGCCCATGGCGATGCGTGCGGGATCATTGTCGCGGGCTGCCGGGACCGGACGGCCTATGTGCTGGCCGATGAGACGGTACGGGGCCTGTCGCCGGCCGGCTGGGCCCGGGTGGTGGCGAACGTCGCCCGGCGCGAGCGCGCCGGGGCGGTGATCGCCGAGGTCAACCAGGGCGGTGACATGGTGCGGACCCTGCTGGCACAGGCCGGTTGTGACTGTCCGGTGCGATCGGTGCACGCGACGCGCTCAAAGCGGGCGCGGGCCGAGCCGGTGGCAGCGCTGTACGAACAGGGCCGGGTGGTGCACTGCGCCGCCCTTCCGGCGCTGGAAGAAGACATGATGGCGCTGGGGAACGGCGAGGGCGGGCCAAGCCCGGACCGCGCCGACGCCCTGGTATGGGCCATTACACACCTGTTGCTGGAGCCCCGGAGCGTGCCGCGCCTGCGGCCCCTCTGACCCGACCATCCGAGACAAAGGAGAAGACCATGACGTCGAGTTCCGACGCCTATTGCACGCATGCGCCGACGCCGGGGGCCCCCGCGCGGGCGGCCTCGCCCGTGGTTCCGGCCGATGAGACGGACCTGAGCCCTTATGCCAAGGCCCTCTATGTCGGCACGGCAGGGGATCTGAGCCTGATCCCAGCGGGGGGCACTGTCGCCGTGACGCTGAAGAGCCATCCGGTCGGCTATGTGGCGGTGCAGGCCCGACGGGTGCTGGCCACCGGCACCACAGCCGCCGACATTGTGGCGCTGTCGGAATGAGGCTGGGTCCGGACCTGACGCTGGGAGGACTGGCGTTGCGGCAGGCGGGCAGCGCAGCGCCGGAGGTCGAGCCCGGCATCATGCTGAACCTGGCGACCGACAGCCATGTCTGGGACGGAACGCCGCTGGAAGGGCTGACGGCCCTGCCCGGCTGGATGTACAGCCGGACGGGAACCGGATGGGCCCGACGGCTGGACGGGACCTATGCCTCCTTTGCCGCCCATGAGCCGCGCCGGACTGACATGGGCCTGTGGAGCGAGCCGGCCTCGACCAATCTGTTTCCCCGCTTTGCGCCGTCGCAGCCGCAGCTGGGCGGCAATGCCAATGTCACCGCGGTGACCGAACCGGCGACGCCGCCGATCACGGGCCTGAACTGGCTGGCGCTGAACAATGCCGGCGGCGCGGCCTATGCCTATCAGCCCGTGACGCTTGCTGCGGCCACGACCTGGACGATGCAGATCTGGGTCGAGACTCCGGACGGGTCGCCGCCGGTGGTCGGTGCGACCAGCCTGGCGGGCGATTTCTGCCTGCTGCTGGGCGGGGCCATTGTGACCGGGGCGGTTGGCATGGAAGCCCTGTCCGGCAAGGTCTGGAGGGTCTGGGCCACGGCGGTGACGGGGAGCGCTCCGTCGGTGAACAGCGGGGTGATCCGCTATGCCGGCCAGACCACGCGGACGCTGAAGTTCTCGGGCTTTCAGCTGGAGGCCGGGGCATTAGCGACCAGCCCCATGGTCAGCGCAGGGTCTGCGGCCAGCCGGGGCGGGGATCTGGCCCGCCTGACGGATCTGGTGACGATCGGGGAGGTGACGCTCGCGGGGGAGTTTGCGCTGTACGGCGGTGGCAGCGGCGTTCTGGCCAGCGCCCGGCGGGCCGCCAGTCTGGACGACGGGACGAGCGCCAACCGGATCGAACTCGCCAATCTGGACGGCGCCGTCGGAGGGCGGGTCCTGACCGGCGGGATCGAGCAGGCCCGATGTACCGTCGCGGGGGCGGCCGCCAGCGGCGTCGCTCAACGCGCTGCCCTGCGGTCGCGGACACAGGACTTCAGGTTGGCCCGGAACGGCAGCCTGTCGGACCTGGACATGTCCGGCACAGCCCCGGGTGGACTGACGCAGCTGACCCTGGGGGCCGCGAGCGACGGGACCGGTCAGCTGGGCGGATGCCTGACGCAGCTGGTGCTGAGGCCGGTCGGCAAGGCCGACGCCGCGCTGATGGCGCTGAGTATCTGACCCTATTCAAGGAGAGACCCATGGACTGGTTCCGCCGGCGCCCGCGCGGGAGCACGACCGCCGTGCCCGAAACCAAGGACAGCCGGGCCGGGCCGCTGATCGCCCTGACCGGCGGCGGTCGCCCGCGCTGGACGCCGCGCGACTATGCCGAGCTGGCGCGCGAGGGATTTGGCAAGAACCCGGTGGCCTATCGGGCCATCCGCATGATCGCCGAGGCGGCGGCGTCCGTGCCGCTGGTGGTGTTCGATGGCGAGGTGAAGTGCCGGGATCACGGACTGGCGGAGCTTCTGGCGCGACCCAATCCCGAGCAATCGGGGGCGGAGTTTCTGGAGGGGCTGTTCGGCGCGCTGCAGACGGCGGGCAATGCCTATGTCGAGGCGGCGGGCGGTGACGATGGCGGCCTGCCGGACGAGCTGTGGTCGCTGCGGCCCGACCGGGTGAAGGTGGTGCCGGGACGGCATGGCTGGCCCGAGGCCTATGACTATGGCCTTGCCGGGCGGTCGGTGCGGATCGGGCGGGAGCCGGACGGCTGGATGCCGGTGATGCATCTGAAGCTGTTTCATCCGACCGATGATCACTATGGCTTTTCCCCGCTGGAGGCGGCGGCCTTTGCCATCGATGTGCACAATGCCTCGGGCGCCTGGAACAAGGCACTGCTGGACAATGCGGCCCGGCCGAGCGGGGCGCTGGTCTATGCCGGCCGGGACGGGGAACGGCTGACCACCGAACAGTTCGAGCGGTTGAAGGCCGAGCTGGGCGAGGTCCACGCCGGGCCGTCGAACGCCGGGCGGCCGCTGCTGCTGGAGGGTGGGCTGGACTGGAAGCCCATGAGCCTGACGCCGGCGGAGATGGACTTCATCGCCGGCAAGCATGCGGCGGCGCGCGAGATCGCCCTGGCGTTCGGGATTCCGCCGCAGCTGCTGGGGATTCCGGGGGACGCCACCTATGCCAACTATCGCGAGGCCAATGTCGCCTTCTGGCGGCAGACGGTGGTGCCGCTGGTGCGAAAGGCCGCCGGGGCCCTGACGGCCTGGCTGTCGCCGCGTCTGCCGGGATGCCGGATCGAGGCCGATCTGGAGGCGGTGCCGGCGCTGTCGCCGGAGCGCGATGCCCTGTGGGCCCGGCTGAATGCCGCGACCTTCCTGACCGGGGATGAGCGTCGGCAGATGGCAGGAGTGGGCAAGTGAGCGGCGAGTTGCGCAAGGCAGCGCTGGCGCTGGGGGCCATGCTGGTCCTGCAGACGATCAGCGGGCTGATCTGGGCTGGAGGGGCGGCGGCGCGGATTGCGACGCTGGAGGCCCGGGTGGGCGAGCAGCGTCTGGTGGCCGAACGGCTGGCACGACTGGAGGAGCAGAGCCTGGCCACCCGGCGGGCGGTGGAGCGGATTGAGAGGGTTCTAGTGACGAGTGGCGAGTGGCGTGTGACGAGCGCGCCAAGGGTGGAGCAGGCCGATGGGTTCTGAGGCCCTGATGACGGCTGACGAGCTGGCAGCACCCTCGCCACTCGCCACTCGTCCCTCGTCACTGGCCATCACCGGCTATGCCTCGCTGTGGGGGGTGGCGGATCTGGCGGAGGATGTGGTGGTGCGGGGCGCGTTCTCCGCCAGTCTGGCCCGGCGCGGGCCGGGCGGGGTGCGGATGCTGTACCAGCACGGCGAGCGCACGCCGGTCGGGGTCTGGACCCGGATCGAGGAGGACGAGCGCGGCCTGAGGGTCGAGGGCCAGATCCTGGACATCACACCCGAGGGACGGATGGCGGCGGCGCTGGTGCGGGCCGGGGCGCTGGACGGCCTGTCGATCGGCTTTCGCGCGGTCCGCGCCCGGCGCGACGGCCGCCTGAGGGTGCTCAGCGAAGTGGACCTGTGGGAGGTGTCGCTGGTGACCTTTCCGATGCTGCCGGGGGCGAGGCTGGGGGTTTAGTTTTCCCGCTCATCAGGGTCGGGCCCATAGAGTCGCCGGGTCGCGGCGAGGAGAAATGACAGCATGGCGTGCACGGCGAGCCAGAGCAGGCCACCGAACGCGAGGAAACCTACGCCAACCCAGATCGCAGTGACAGAATAGCCCCAGCCAAGATCGCCAATAACGTCCACAATGGCAGCTGCAGTCCAAGCGCTAATGAATGTGAACCAAACCAGCATGAACCAGCGAAGCGACTGGCTCATGCGCCGGTGCAGACGATGCTGGAACCGGCTCTCGTTCTCAAGATATCTGGGATCTTCAGCCATATCCTCACCATGGCGGGTTGAGGCCCAATGGCTATCATGATTTCACCATCTGCTCACCGTTCGCTCAGGACGCTCAGGGTTGAGACGGGCAGGGTCCGGGCTCAACTTCAGCCCTGGGAGAGCGCGGGATGAGCGGTGAGACGGTGAAGGCGGTGAGCGGGCAGACGACCCTGTTGCGGACGGTGATGTGGGGCGGGGCTGTCGCCCTGCTGTTGGCGCCGGCGGTGGCGATGCAGTTCACAAGCGAGGTGCAGTGGACCCTGTTTGATTTTGCCCTGATGGGTGTGCTGCTGGCCATCGCCTGCGGGGCCGGGGAGCTGGTGCTGCGGGCGTCGGAGAGCCTGATGTATCGGCTGGGCGCGGCGGTCGCGATCGGCACGACCTTTGTGCTGGGCGTCGGCAATCTGGCCGTGGGCCTGATCGGGTCGGAGACCAATCCGGCCAACGACCGGGTCTGGGCCGTGCTGGCGGTCGGCGTGGTCGGCGTCCTGATCGCCCGGTTCAGGCCACGCGGGCTGAGCCTGGTGATGCTGGCGCTGGCCGCCGGTCAGATCGGTCTGGCCCTCTATGCCGATGCCACGGCACAGGATCTGCCGCTGAGGATCACGGTGGTGTTCGTCACCGGCTGGCTGGTCGCGGCGGCCCTGTTCGACCGGGCCGCGCGCGAGGGTCGTGCCTAGGGCAGATATTCCGCCGGGATCGGCAGGCTGTCGTCCTCGGCGCGCCAGTAGATGGTGAGGATCCACCAGCGCGTGCCGTCGAACATGAGCTGGAAGCTGTTGATGCCGCGCAGGAAGGGCTCGGCGTCATCGAGGCTGCGACGGGCTTCATAGGTCGAGAAGACGTGGACGACCGAGCCGAAGCGTTCGGACGTGGAGGCGATCTCGATCTCGTGGAAGCCGTCGCGCTCCAGCTGGGGTCCGGCACGGGTGACGTAGTCCTCGGGCGTCAGGCTGCTGGCCGCGATGGTGCCGTCCGGGCGGACGCCGGACGGGATCAGGCGCGCGGCCGGATGGAACAGGGAGCGGAACCGGTCCCAGTCACGGGCCACGCCGGCGTCGCCGGAGATAACGTCATAGACGGCCGTGATCAGGGCCTCGGGCGAGGACACGTCTGCGGGGTCGGCGGCGGGCGCCGTGGCAGGGGCCGGAGCCGCCGTCTGGGCCTGAGCCGCGACCGGTGATGCCAGCGCCAGGACGAGCGCGGCGGCGAGTGTGGATGCACGCATGAGAATTCCCTCCGTCAGGAGGGTGAGACTGCCGCACCGGGCGGCGGATGGGAAGGCGTATTCCGGACTGCCGGACGCCATCAAGGAGACACCATGAAAGAGACCAAGACCGTCTCGGGCACGCCCGAGACGCGCGCCGCCATGCATGAAGTCATGGCTGCGTTTGAAGCCTTCAAGGGCGCCAATGATGCGCGGCTGGCCGAGCTGGAGAAGAAGGCGTCGGCCGATACGCTGCTGGAGGAGAAGGTGGCGCGGATCGATGCGGCGGTGGGCTCGGCGCAGGCGCGTCTGGATCGGGCGTTGAGCGATGCGAGGCGGCCGGTGCTTGGGGACGCCCCCTCCGCCCTCCTTCGCCAAGGCTTCGGAGGGTCCCCCTCCCCCGAGGGGGGAGGTATTGAGGTCAAGCAGGCGTTCGCGGCCTATATGACGGGCGGGTCGACCCTGGGGCTGGAACTGAAGGCCGGGCTGTCGTCGGGCCCCAGCTCGGGCGGCTATGTGGTGCCGCCGGAGACGGAACGGGCGATCGAGCGGCGGCTGATGGCGGGGTCGCCGATGCGCGCGATCGCGACGGTGCGGACTGTGGGCTCGGGTGTGTTCAGGAAGCCCGTCTCGACCGCCGGCGTCGAGGCCGGCTGGGTGGCCGAGACGGCCGCCCGACCCGAGACGGACCCGGCGACGCTCGCGCTGCTCGAGTTCCCGTCGGCGGATCTCTGCGCCTGCCCGGCCGCGACCCAGAGCCTGCTGGATGATGCGCTGATCGATCTGGACGAATGGCTGGCCGCCGAGGCTGGCCGAGATGATGCGGACCGGGCCGCGGATTTCCCGGGCGGGGGCGAGGCCGCGCGCTTTGCGGTGGCGCAGGTCTCGATCCACGGCATATGGGGGCCGGAGGCCGTCGCGCCCCTTTGCGAAGACGGTGGCATGCCCTAACTGATGGCCTTGAGCTATCAGGAGCGACGATCAACCGTGGCAGGCGATCCCTATCAGGAACTGGGTGTGTCCCGGGGCGCGAGCGCGGACGAGATCAAGAAGGCCTTCCGCAAGCTGGCCAAGGATTATCACCCCGACAAGAACCCGGGCGATGCAGCGGCCGAGGACCGGTTCAAGCGGATCACCGCGGCCTTTGACCTGCTGGGCGATGCGGAGAAGCGCGCGAAGTTTGACCGCGGCGAGATCGATGCCGATGGCCGCGAGCAGTATCGGGGCTTCGGTGGTGGCAGCCGTGGACCGGGAGGCTTCGGGCAAGGCGGGTTCGGTGGCGGGGCCCGCACCACCTTCGACGATATCGACCTTGAGGACATTCTCGGGGGCATGTTCGGCGGCGGCGCGCGGCCCCGGGGGAGTGCCGCGCGAGGACCGACGCGGGGCCAGGATGTCCGGGCGAGTCTGGAGATCACCCTGGAAGATTCGATCCAGGGGTCCACGCGCAGGATCCAGTTTTCGGACGGTCGGACGCTGGACGTAACCATCCCGAAGGGCGCCGACGACGGTCAGGTGATCCGGCTGAAGGGACAGGGCGTGCCTTCGCCGCGCGGGGGCCAGGCCGGCGATGCCCTGATCGAGCTGAGGATCGCGCCGCATACCCTGTACCACCGGGACGGCGCCGATCTGACCATGGACCTCGCGGTCCCGCTGGCTGACGCGGTGCTGGGCGGAAAGGTGGCCGTGCGGACCCCGGACGGGGTCGTCAATCTGACGGTGCCGAAGGGGTCGAACTCGGGGCAGATGATGCGCCTCAAGGGCAAGGGGGCCTATGCCGGCGGGCGTCGGGGAGACCTGAAGGTGCGCCTGATGATCCAGCTGCCGGGCGGGGATGTGCCCGAACTGACAAAGGCGGCCGAGGTCCTCCGGAAGCGCGCGCTGTGACCGGTGCGCGGAAGCCCGATGTGAAGCCGGCCCGGCCGTGGTTCTCGTCGGGCCCGACGGCCAAGCGCCCGGGGTGGGTGATTGATGCCCTGCCGACCGATCTGCTGGGCCGGGGCATTCGTGCACCCGAAGTCGTGGCGCGCTTTGCCGAGGGGCTGGCGCTGACCCGGACGGTGCTGGAGGTTCCGGACGACTGGGCACTGGTCTATGTGCCCGGCTCGGACACGGGGGCTGTCGAGGCGGCGCTCTGGAACCTGCTGGGCGAGCGGCCGGTGCAGGTCATGGCATTCGAGAATTTCGGCAAGGTCTGGGCGACCGATGTGCGCGATCATCTGCGGCTTGAGCCCGAGATACTGGACGCACCGTGGGGCCGGTTTCCGGACGTGAATCGGGTCGATCCGACGGCCGATCTGGTCTTTCCCTGGAATGGCACGACCTCGGGCGTCTGCGCGCCGGGTGGAGACTGGATTTCGGTCGATCGGGAAGGGCTGGTGATCTGTGACGCCACGTCGGCGGCGTTTGCCATGGCTCTCCCGTGGGAGCGGCTGGATGTCGTGACCTTCAGTTTCCAGAAGGCGCTGGGGGGCGAGGCGGGGCTGGGGGTGGCTGCGCTCTCGCCCCGGGCCGTGGCCCGGCTGGACCGGTATGTTCCCCCCCGGCCGGTGCCCAAGGTGCTGCGGCTTCGCAATGACATCGGGTTTGACCGGGCGCTGGCTGCGGGGTCGATGATCAACACCTTTTCCGTGCTTACCCTGGAAGACTGGATCGATGCCCTGACCTGGGCAGAGGCTGTAGGCGGGCTGAAAACACTGGTCGCCAGAACGGACGCCAATGCGGCCGCCCTGGGAGTCTGGGTCGAGCGGACGGACTGGATCGGCTGGCTGGCCGAAGAGCCGACCACGCGTTCGACCACCTCTGTGTGTTTGAAGATCGTCGACCCTCGCGTGGTGGCCATGGACGAGGACCGCCGCCGTGATCTGGTAACGCGCATGAAGGCCCTTCTGGAAGTCGAGGGCGCAGCGTTCGACGTCGAGGGTCACCGAAACGCGCCGGCGGGCCTGCGCGTCTGGTGTGGGTGCACAGTCGACGTCGCCGATATCGAGGCCCTGACGCCCTGGCTCGACTGGGCCTTTGCGACGGCGATTGCCGAATAATCGCCGGACCTGAGGCGACACCGGACGATTCCCCGGCTATAGGCTCGGCCCGCGTCGGAAGCGGAGAGTGACCCTTGGCGAATGTGACGGTGGTCGGAGCCCAGTGGGGCGACGAAGGCAAAGGCAAGATCGTCGACTGGCTGTCGAACCGGGCCGACTGGGTCGTGCGGTTCCAGGGCGGTCACAACGCCGGACACACCCTCGTCGTCGGCGATGTCACCTACAAGCTGAGCCTGCTGCCCTCGGGCGTGGTGCAGGGCAAGCCGTCCGTGATCGGCAATGGCGTGGTCATCGACCCGTGGGCGCTGCGTGACGAGATCGCCCGGATCGAGGGCCAGGGCGTCGAAATCACCCCGGACCTGCTGACCATTGCCGAGACGGCCTGTCTGATCCTGCCGCTGCACCGGGATCTGGATCAGGCGCGTGAGGCACAGGCCGGGACGACCAAGATCGGTACGACCGGGCGGGGTATCGGCCCGGCCTATGAGGACAAGGTCGGTCGGCGAGCGATCCGTGTGGGTGATCTCACCGATCCGGACGCCCTGGATGCCAAGATTGAGCGCCTGCTGGCGCACCACAATGCCCTGCGAAAGGGCCTGGGCCTGCCGGAGGTGGATGTGCCCGCGCTCAAGGCCGAGCTGATGGCCATTGCGCCGGAGGTCCTGAAATACGCCGGCCAGCCCGTGTGGCGTCTGCTGGATCAGGCGCACCGCGACGGCAAGCGCATCCTGTTCGAGGGTGCGCAGGGCTCGCTGCTGGACGTGGACCACGGTACCTATCCCTATGTGACCAGTTCGAACACCGTGGCCGGACAGGCGGCGGCAGGCTCCGGCCTCGGACCGCGCTCGGTGGGATATGTGCTGGGGATTGTGAAAGCCTATACGACCCGGGTCGGCGAGGGGCCTTTCCCGACCGAGCTGTTCGACGAAGACGGACAACGGATTGCGGAGCGGGGGCGTGAATTCGGTACGGTTACCGGGCGCCCGCGGCGCTGTGGCTGGTTCGACGCCGTACTGGTGCGACAGTCCATCGCCATCAACGGCATGCACGGGATCGCCCTGACCAAGCTGGACGTGCTGGACGGGTTCGAGACATTGAAAATCTGCGTCGGATATCGCGTCCAGGGCCAGGTGCTGGATTATCTGCCGGCCGGCCTCAAGGCCCAGGCCGAGGTGGAGCCGGTCTACGAGACGGTTGAGGGCTGGTCGGAAAGCACCCAGGGCGCGCGCTCCTGGAAGGACCTGCCGGCGGCGGCCATCAAGTATGTGCGGCGGATCGAGGAACTGATCGGGGCCCCGGTGGCCCTGCTGTCGACCAGCCCTGAACGGGACGACACCATACTGATGCAGGACCCTTTTCACGGCTGACCCCGCTTCAATGCGGTTTTAACGCGTCGCGGCTAGGAGTGGAGGGCTAACTCCCATGAGGTCCTCGCGTGTTGATTACCGACCGGCGCTTTCTGGCACGCCTGGAGCCCACCGTGGGCCGGGTGCTGATCATCGATCCCAATGCTCATGCCGCGCGCCTGATCATGGATCTGATGAAGGGTCTGGGCGCGCGCGAGGTCGTGGTTGAGGCGACGGAGACCCGCGGTCTGCAGATGGCGGGAGCGCTTGATCCCGGGCTGATCTTCATCGAGCGGGCCGGTCCTCAGCTGGACGGTGAACGGTTCACCCGCTCCATCCGACGCTCGCACCTGGGGTGCCGGACGGTGCCGATCATCATGGTGACCGCCGAAGCTACGGCGACCTCGATCAAGGGCGCCCGGGACTCCGGCGTGCACGAATTCCTGCGCAAGCCCTTCACCAGCGCCGACCTGATGAAACGCGTGGAGAACGTGGCGCTGAAGCCCCGCGACTGGGTCGAGGGCGTAAGCTATGTCGGCCCGGACCGTCGGCGTTTCAACTCGGGTGAGTATTCCGGGCCGAGCAAGCGCAAAAGCGACAAGGCCCTCAGCGCCGCGGACGCCGCGGCGGCGGCGCGCGATCAGGCGATGAAGATTCTGGCCGCTGCGCTCAACCAGTTCGACAGCGACCCGCCCCAGGCCGTGCGGGCCATTCGACAGCAGGCGGAGACCCTGAAGGCGATTGCCCTCAAGGCCTCTGACACCCGTCTGGTCGTGGCCGTCGGTGCCCTGGAAGTGACACTGGCGCAAGGCGGCTCGACCAAGCCGGTGCTGGCCGTTCCGATCGGTCAGCTGCTGGCCCTCGCACAGCCGACCGAGACGATTCGCAAGGCAGGCTGACCCGCCTCATCCGTGCCGGTCAGGCGTCGACGAGATTGCGCTCGGTCGCAGCGGCCTTCATCGCCTTTTGCAGCTTCTCGAAAGCCCGGACCTCGATCTGACGGACGCGCTCGCGGGAGACGCCATACTGGCCCGCGAGTTCCTCGAGCGTGACCGGGTCGTCCTTGAGGCGGCGCTCGGTCAGGATGTGCTTTTCGCGATCCGTCAGCTCTTCCATTGCGTCCTGCAGCAGGCTGACGCGGATGTCGCGCTCCTCGCTCTCGGCCAGCTGGGTCTCCTGACTGACGGCGGTATCGTCGGCCAGCCAGTCCTGCCACTCGCTCTCTCCGTCGGCCCGGAGCGGCGCGTTGAGGGAGGCATCGCCGGAAAGGCGACGGTTCATGTCGGTGACTTCCTGCTCGGACACGCCGAGCTTGGTGGCGATGGCCGACAGATGTTCTGGATGCAGGTCGCCTTCCTCGAACGCCGAGATCTGGCTCTTGGCCTTGCGAAGGTTGAAGAACAGCTTCTTCTGCGCCGCCGTGGTGCCCATTTTCACGAGGGACCAGCTGCGCAGGATGTATTCCTGGATCGAGGCGCGGATCCACCACATGGCGTAGGTGGCCAGGCGGAAGCCCTTGTCCGGATCGAATTTCTTGACCGCCTGCATCAGGCCGACGTTGCCTTCGGAGATCACCTCCCCGATCGGCAGACCATAGCCGCGATAGCCCATGGCGATCTTGGCCACGAGGCGCAGGTGGGAGGTGACGAGCTTGTGAGCGGCCTCGGTATCCTGATGTTCGCCCCAGCGCTTGGCCAGCATGAACTCTTCGTCCTTGCTGAGCATGGGGAATTTGCGGATTTCCGACAGGTAGCGCGACAGTCCCTGTTCAGGCGACATGATCGCGAGGCTTGGCTTGGCAGTCATATGGTCCCTCCGACCTCAGAAACGAGCGGGTCCTGCGGTGACGGCCACGCGAATGTGCACCGACGCCTCACCCCTCAACAGTCGACGTGGGGATCGGTTGCCGCCTTGCCTAGGGGCGCATTGTCACAGATGCGCCATGGCGTGACACCGAAGCCACGATCAACTTCCAGGAGTATATTGAACGGTCAGTTGCTTTTCAAGACTTAGGTAAGGCCGAGGGCCTTGCGATAGTCGGGATGGACGACATCGGCCTGGTCCGGGTGTTTCTGGAAGAAGTGGCCGAAGAAGGTGCACACCGGCAAGATTACAAGGCTCCGCTTCCGGGCATCGTCGATCACATGCCGGGCCATGCGGCTGGCGATGCCGCGCCCTTCCAGCGACGTCGGCACCAGGGTTTCTGTGATCATCAGATGCGGGCCGTTGAGATTATAGGCGACGGTCGCGGTCAGGCCGTCCACTTCCAGCTCGTAGCGACGGGCGTCGGAGTTGTCGCGGATGTCAGGGTCGGTCATGGGCGCTCCATACTCAAAGGGCTTCAAGGCGTGCCTGAAGAGCCATCATGTCTTCGGGCGGTGCGGTTGCGAAACGCAGGGGCTCGCCGGTGATCGGGTGGGTGAAGCCGAGGATGGCCGCGTGCAGGGCCTGCCGGGTCAGGCCCGAGGCGGCGATGGCGTCCCGAACCGGGCCCGCCGGCGGGCCGGATCCGTAGACGGGGTCGCCAAGCAGCGGGGCGCCCTTGGAGGCCATATGGACGCGGATCTGGTGGGTCCGGCCGGTATGGAGGGTGCAGGCGATGCGCGCAGCGAGGGGCGCGCCTCCGGCTTTCGACGACCGGCCGAAGGTGCGTTCGACGACATAGTCGGTGATGGCCTCCCGGCCTCCCGTCCTGAGGATGGCCATCTTCTTGCGATCGTGGGTCGAGCGGCCGAGCCGGCTCTCGATCCGCCCCCGCTCCGGCGAGGGGACGCCGCGTGTCAGGGCGATATAGGTGCGTTCGATGTCGTGGGCGGCAAACAGGGCGGTGAGCCCCTGATGGGCCCGGTCATGCTTGGCGGCGACCATGACGCCCGAGGTGCCCTTGTCGAGCCGGTGGACAATGCCGGGTCGGGCGACCCCGCCAATGCCGGACAGGCTGTCGCCGCAGCGATGGAGGAGGGCGTTGACCAGGGTGCCCGTCTCACTGCCCGGCGCGGGGTGGGTCGCCATGCCCGCGGGCTTGTCGACCACGATGAGATGCTCGTCCTCGAACAGGATGGTGAGGGGCAGGTCCTCGGGCAGTGGGTCAGCAGCGACCGGGGCGGGCATCAGGACGCGGTAGATCCCCGGCTCGGCGGACCGGGATCCGGACGAAAGCACGTGGCCGTCGAGGGTGACGGCCCCCGCTGCGATCAGGGCCTGAAGCCGGGCGCGCGAGACATCGGGCAGGGCCTGGCTGAGCGCCTTGTCGAGGCGGGGCTGGCGGGCGTCGAGCTGAACCTCAAGCGCGGTCGCTCCGTCGAGGTCTTCATCAAGGTCGGGAAGGTGCATGGACATTGAGGCGGCGACCTTAGCACGGGCCGGCCGAGGCGACAGCCGGGGGCGGAATTTGCGGCGCAGCCTGACCTTGGGCATGGTGGCCCTTGTCCGATCCGGGGGAGGGTAAGATGATCCGCGTTGTTCTGGCATGCGCGAGCGGGGTCGCGCTGCTGTCGCTGGGCAGCTGTGCGACGATGAGCGAGGACCAGTGCCTTGCGGGAGCCTGGGGCGAGCAGGGCTACAGGGACGGATTTGCCGGACTGCCCGAAAGCCGGCTGGAGGCCCATGCCGAGGCCTGCGCCAAATACGGGGTGGTGCCGGATTCCCGCGCCTATTTCTCGGCGCGTGAGGACGGGCTGCGTGGCTATTGTGTGCCCGAACGGGGCTTTGCCGAGGCAGTCCGGGGCAACAGCTATGCCGGCGTGTGCCGGGGCCCGATGGAGGGCGCGTTCCTCGCCGCCTTCAGTGACGGCCAGGAAGTCTATCGGGCCGAGCAAGCTGTCAGCGAGGCGCGCAGCCGGATCGACAGCCTCGGCGCCCGGGCCGAGGAAATCGACGAGAAGATCGCCTATTTCGAGGGGCAGGCGCGCGACCGCGACCTTTCCGAGGAGGCACGTGAAGCCGCCCGGGCCCGCGCCCGCGAGCTGCGCCGCGAGCGCGAAGACACGATCCGCGAGTGGCGACGCGCCCAGGACGAACTGGATGATGCCGAGCGCCGCGCGCGTGACGTGCGCTACTATTTCCAGGGCCGCTACAGCTGGTGATCAGGCCGCGCGGGCCGGGGCTCCGATCTGGGGATCCAGCTCACCCGAGGCATAGCGTTTGGCCATCTGGGCGGTCGACAGCGGCTTGATCTTCGAGGCCTGACCCTCGCAGCCGAACTGCTGGTAGCGCTCGATGCACAGTTTGCGCATGGCTTCCTTGGCCGGCTTCAGATAGGCGCGCGGATCGAACTCGCCGGGCTTCTCGGCCAGCACCTTGCGAATGGCGCCGGTGATGGCCATCCGGTTGTCGGTGTCGATGTTGATCTTGCGCACACCGTGCTTGATGCCGCGCTGGATCTCCTCGACCGGCACACCCCAGGTCTGGGGCATCTGGCCACCGTACTGGTTGATGATGTCCTGCAGGTCCTGCGGTACCGAGGACGAGCCGTGCATGACCAGATGGGTGTCCGGCAGGCGGCGGTGGATTTCCTCGATGACGTTCATGGCCAGCACGGCGCCGTCGGGCTTGCGGCTGAATTTGTAGGCGCCGTGGCTGGTGCCCATGGCGATGGCGAGGGCATCGACCTTGGTCTCGCGGACGAAATCGACAGCCTGATCGGGATCGGTCAGCAGGGCGGAGTGATCCAGCTTGCCTTCGAAGCCGTGGCCGTCCTCGGCCTCGCCCATGCCGGTCTCGAGGCTGCCCAGCACGCCCAGTTCGCCCTCGACCGAGACGCCGCAGCTATGGGCCATCTGGGTGACGCGGCGGGTGACGTCGACATTGTATTCGTAGCTGGCCGGGGTCTTGGCGTCCTCTTCCAGCGAACCGTCCATCATGACGGACGTGAACCCATACTGGATGGCGGTGGCGCAGGTCGCGGGACCATTGCCGTGATCCTGGTGCATACAGACCGGGATGTGCGGATAAAGCTCCACCAGGGCGTCGATCAGACGGGCCAGCACCACGTCATTGGCGTAGCTGCGCGCGCCGCGACTGGCCTGGATGATGACGGGAGCGTTGACCGCCTCGGCCGCCTCCATGATCGCCAGACCCTGTTCCATATTGTTGATGTTGTACGCGGGCAGGCCGTAGCCTTCCTCGGCCGCGTGATCGAGCAGTTGTCGCAGCGTGATGCGCGCCATCGGTAGTCTCCTGAGCCTTGTTCTTTTGCCGAGGATGTAACGCGGGAAAGCGTCGAAGTCACGCCGTGTTACAGCACATCATCGAGTCGAACCCGGCTATGGCGTCAGCCTCGCAGGGCCTCGACGCCGGGCAGGGGCTTGCCCTCCATCCACTCGAGGAAGGCGCCGCCCGCCGTGGAGACAAAGGTCATCTGATCGACCACGCCGACATGGTTGAGCGCCGAGACGGTGTCACCGCCGCCGGCCACCGCCGTGATCGCGCCGCTGGCCGCCAGCTGGCCCGCTGCCTCGGCCGCCTTGACGGTCGCGGCATCGAACGGCGGCACCTCGAACACGCCCAGCGGCCCGTTCCAGATCAGGGTGCGCGACAGGGCCATGGCCTTGACCAGCTTTTCGACGGTCAGGGGGCCGGCATCGAGGATCTTCTCGTCGTCGCCGATTTCCTCACGGGCCAGGACGGTGCGGGTCTCAGCCCCCGGCCTGACCTCGGTGGAGACGACCACATCGATCGGCAGCAGAAGTTCGCAGCCCCTGGCCTCGGCCTCGGCCATCATCTCGCGCGCCGTATCGGCCATGTCGCGCTCGGCCAGCGAGCCGCCGATGTCGATGCCCTGGGCATAGAGGAAGGTGTTGGCCATGCCGCCGCCGATGGCCAGCCGATCCAGCTTGCCGACCAGATTCTTCAGCAGGTCCAGCTTGGTCGAGACCTTGGCCCCGCCGACGATCCCCAGCACCGGCTTGACCGGATTGCCCAGCGCCGCATCCAGCGCCTTGAGCTCGCGCTTCATCGCCTCGCCGGCATAGGCGGGCAGCACGCGCGCCAGCCCCTCGGTCGAGGCATGGGCCCGGTGCGCGGCGGAAAAGGCGTCGTTGACGTAGAGGTCACCCAGATCGGCGAGCTGCTGCGCAAAGGCGGGATCGTTCTTTTCCTCGCCTGCGTGGAAGCGGACGTTCTCCAGCAGGATCACCCCGCCCGGGTCCACGTCTGCAATGGCGGCCTTTGCCTCTTCGCCCACGCAATCGTCCGCGAACCGCACCGGCGCGCCCAGCAGGCGCTCCAGATCATCGACGACGGGCTGAAGGCTCATCTCCGGCACGCGCTTGCCCTTCGGCCGGTCGAAATGGGCCAGCAGGGCGACCTTTGCCCCCGCATCGCGCAGCCGCTCGATGGTCGGCAAGGCGGCGCGCAACCGCGTGTCGTCGGTGACCCTACCTCCCTCCATCGGGACGTTGAAGTCCACGCGAACCAGCGCCGTCTTGCCGGCGAGGCTGCCGAGGTCCTTGGGGGCGTCGTCAAGGGTGCGGAAGGTCATGGTGGGAGATTCTCTGTGCGATTGGGGTCCGACGGTGCGAGTAGAGCTGTTGCTCTTCAGGTCGCGGTCGTTCGGAGGCGCATTACATGATCGGCGTCGGTCTCAGAAGATGTTGCAAGCATAAGCCATTTGCAGGGTCTGCAGGGCAGACCACGCGAACGCAAGGGCCGGCAGGCCGACCCAGAGCCAAGCGAGCCTGTCCCGCCGGGACCAAAGCGCAAATGCGACGAACAGTGCCAGCCAGACGAGGGTCAAACCGAACGCGCTGAGGTGGGTAGACCACTGGCCTTCCGCCCAGGCCAAGGGTGTGAGCTCATGGCCCCCGCTCTGAATAGGTGAAGCAGCCCGACCACGAGCGTAACAGGCGAGCGCCAAGCCGCTTGCGGCCCAGTAGGCACCGACCGCAAGCGCGGCCGCACCAAACCCCCGGACGGCAGACCTCCAGCTTCGAATGACGCTCATGGTCGCGGCCTCCAGCCTAGCCCAAGGTCCATGCCGGCCATCCATCGGGGCCGCACCCCGCCATCAGATCAGCTTGCTCATCACCAGCGCCGTATCGGCCATGCGCGTGGCGAAGCCCCATTCGTTGTCGTACCAGCTGAGCACGCGGACCAGCTTGCCCTCGATGACCTGGGTCTGGGGCAGGGCGGCGGTCGAGCTGGCGGCGATGTGGTTCAGGTCCATGGACACGACCGGGTCGGTGGTGGTGGCCAGGACGCCCTTCATCGGGCCGTCGGCGGCGGCCTTCAGCGCGGCATTGACTTCATCGACCGAGGTGTCGCGGCCGGGGACGATCTTCAGGTCGACGACCGAGACGTTCGGGGTCGGCACGCGGATCGACGAGCCGTCCAGCTTGCCCTTCAGTTCCGGCAGGACCAGGCCGACGGCCTTGGCCGCGCCGGTCGAGGTCGGGATCATCGACAGGCCTGCAGCGCGGGCGCGATAAAGGTCCTTGTGCATCGTATCCAGCGTCGGCTGGTCGCCGGTATAGGCGTGGATGGTCGTCATATAGCCGCGCTCGATGCCGACCAGGTCGTGCAGCACCTTGGCGATGGGGGCCAGGCAGTTGGTCGTGCAGCTGGCGTTCGAGACCACGACGTCGTCGGCGGTCAGGGTGTCGTGGTTGACGCCGTAGACGATGGTCTTGTCGGCATTGTCGGCGGGGGCCGAGACCAGCACGCGCCTGGCACCCGCAGTCAGGTGGGCCGAGGCCTTGTCCTTGGAGGCGAAGATGCCGGTGCACTCAAAGGCGATGTCGACGCCCAGATCCTTGTGCGGCAGGTTGGCGGGGTCGCGCTCGGCCGTGACCTTGATCTTGCCGAGACCCACGTCGATCCAGTCGTCGCCCGACTCGACCGTGCCGGGGAAGCGGCCATGGACCGAGTCATATTTCAGCAGGTGGGCATTGGTGGCCACCGGCCCCAGATCGTTGATCGCCACCACCTCGATGTCGCGGCGTCCATGCTCGACGATCGAGCGCAGGACAAGACGGCCGATACGGCCGAAACCATTGATGGCGACGCGGACGGTCATGGGCGGGGCTCCTGAAGCGATGTTATGATTGGCGCTTCAATGGAACCGGGCGCGTCCCGGATCAACCCCCGGCGTGTAACAAGGCGTGATGGATTGTGTCGGGGACCGCCTCAGGCGGGCACGGGCCTGACGCGTGAGGCCGCCTCGCGGGCGCGTTCGCGGGCCTGATCGGTATCGGCGCCGCGGGCCGTGGCCACACCCATCCGTCTGCGTTCGAAGGCCTCGGGCTTGCCGAACAGGCGCAGGTCGGCGGTCGGCACCGACAGGGCCTCGGCCACCCCCTCAAACGCAATGCCCTTGGCGTCCATGCCGCCATAGATGACGGCGCTGGCGGCGGGCTCCCGCAAGCTGACATCGACCGGCAGGCCGAGGATGGCCCGGGCGTGCAGGGCGAACTCGCTCATGGTCTGGCTGGCCAGGGTCACGAGACCCGTGTCGTGCGGCCGGGGTGAAACCTCCGAGAACCAGACCTGATCCCCCTTCACGAACAGCTCGACCCCGAAGACTCCAAGGCCGCCCAGCGCTTCGGTGACCTTGCCCGCGATGTCCTGCGCGCTGGCCAGGGCGGCCGCGCTCATGGCCTGGGGCTGCCAGCTCTCGACATAGTCGCCCTTGACCTGCCGGTGGCCGATGGGCGCGCAGAAGTCGGTGACGGTCCGGCCGTCGCGGATCGAGCGCACGGTCAGCAGGGTGATCTCATAGTCGAAATCGATGCGTCCCTCGACGATCACCCGGGCGGTATCGACCCGCCCGCCTGACTGGGCCCAGGCCCAGGCGTTCGCCGCGTCCTCGATGGCGTCGATCATCGACTGGCCCTTGCCCGAGGACGACATGACCGGCTTGACGAACACCGGCAGGCCGATGGTGTCCGCGGCCTCGGCCAGTTCGGCGGCGGATCCGGCAAAGGCATAGGGGCTGGTCGGCAGGCCCAGCTCTTCCGCAGCCAGCCGTCGGATGCCCTCGCGGTTCATGGTCAGCTGCGTTGCGCGGGCGGTCGGGATGACGGTGGCAAGGCCCGCCGCCTCTATATCGGCCAGCACATCCGTGGCGATGGCCTCGATCTCCGGCACGATGATGTGCGGCGCCTCGGCCAGGATGACGCCGTTCAACACCTGGGCATCGGTCATCGGAAGGACGTGGCTGCGGTGCGCGACCTGCATGGCCGGGGCGTTCGGATAGCGATCGACGGCAATGACCTCGACGCCGAGCCGCTGCAGCTCGATGGCCACTTCCTTGCCCAGTTCGCCGGCGCCCAGCAGCATGACCCGGATGGCGGAATCGGAGAGGGGCGTGCCGAGGCGGACCGTCACAGCCGTGCCTTGACCTCGGCGACCACGGCCTGGGCGGTGATGCCGAACTTGTCGTAGAGCGCCTCGGCCGGGGCGCTGGCGCCGAAGCTCGACATGCCGACGAAACCGCCGTCCTCACCGATGAAGCGGTCCCAGCCCTGACGCACGCCCGCCTCAATGGCGACGCGGACCGTGCCCTTGGCGATGATCTTGGTCTGGTAGGCCTTGGTCTGCTTGTTGAAGAGTTCGAAGGACGGCACCGAGACCACGCGGGTCGGCACGCCCTCGGCCTCAAGCTGCTCAGCGGCCTTCAGGGCGAGGGCGACCTCGGTGCCGGTGGCGAACAGGGTGGCCTTGGCCTTGGCCGAGGCGGCGCGCAGCTCATAGGCGCCCCTGGCCGACAGGTTCTCGCTTGCGGCCTCGGTGCGGATCGCCGGGGTCTTTTGCCGCGACAGGGCCAGCGCCGAGGGGCCGTCGGCCTTTTCCAGCGCCAGACGCCAGCACTCCATGGCCTCGACCGTATCGGCGGGACGGAAGACCTGCAGGTTCGGAATGGCGCGGAGCGCGGCCAGATGCTCGACCGGCTGGTGGGTCGGGCCGTCCTCGCCCAGACCGATACTGTCGTGGGTCAGCACATGGACCACGCGAATGCCCATCAGGGCGGCCAGCCGGATCGACGGGCGGCTGTAGTCCGAGAACACCATGAAGGTGCCGCCGTAGGGAATGATCCCGCCGTGCAGCGCCATGCCGTTCATGGCCGCGGCCATGCCGTGCTCGCGAATGCCCCAGTTGATGTAGCGCCCGGCATAGTCGGGGGCGTCAAAGGTCTCGGTGCCCGCGACGAGGGTGTTGTTCGAGCCGGTCAGGTCGGCCGAGCCGCCGATCAGCTCGGGAATGGGATCGAACAGGGCGGCGAGCGCCGCGCCGGACGACTGGCGCGTGGCCTGGGCCGGCCTGGTCTCGACGGTTTTCGCGATGGCGGCCTCGAGGGCGTCGAAGGCGTCGTCAGGCAGGCCCCCGGCCATGGCCCGCACGAAGTCATCGTGGAACTCCGACTCCTCCAGTCGCTCCTCCCATGCCTGACGGGCCTCTGCACCGCGGCGGCCGACCTTGCGCCAGGCCTTTTCGACCGGCTCCGGAATGTCGAACGGGGCGTGATCCCAGCCGAGGCCCAGCCGGGTCGCCGCGATTTCCGCCTCGCCCAGCGCGGCGCCATGGGTCTTGTGGCTGCCTTCCATGGTGGCGGCGCCCCGCCCGATCTTCGTTCTGCAGGCGATCAGGGTCGGCCTGTCCTGACGCAGGGCCCATTTCAGCGCGGACTTGATGGCCGCCATGTCATGGCCGTCGATGGCCTTGACGGCCCAGCCGGCCGCCTTGAAGCGGGCCTTCTGATCCGTGGCATCGGACAGGCTGACGGCGCCGTCTATGGTGATGGCATTGTCGTCCCACAGCACGGTCAGCTTGTTCAACCGGTAGCGGCCGGCCAGGGCGATGGCCTCCTGCGACACGCCCTCCATCAGACAGCCGTCGCCGGCGATCACCCAGGTGCGGTGGTCGACCAGATCCTCGCCGAAATGCGCGGCCAGATGGCGCTCGGCCATGGCAAAGCCGACCGCATTGGCCAGGCCCTGGCCCAGCGGGCCGGTCGTGGTCTCCACCCCCGGCATGTGGCCATACTCGGGGTGACCGGCGGTCCTCGATCCCCATTGCCGGAAGTTGGACAGCTCCTCGCGGGTCGCGGCCTCATAGCCCGTCAGGTGCAGCAGAGCGTAGATCAGCATGGAGCCATGCCCGGCCGACAGGATGAACCGGTCGCGATCGGCCCAGTCGGGGCGGCTGGCATCGAACTTGAGAAACTTCGAGAACAGCACGGTGGCGACATCGGCCATGCCCATCGGCATGCCGGGGTGTCCACTGTTGGCCTTTTGCACCGCATCCATGCTCAGCACCCGGATGGCATCGGCCATCTGCTTCGGGGTAGCCTTCGGCGGGGTGGAATCGGCTTTTGCCACGGGCAACCTCTCGGGACGCGGGGGAGAAAAAGGGGGGCGGGGCCGCTTTACCCCGACGCGCGGACGGGTTCTATAGGGATTCCGGAGGAAGTGACACCGATGGCCGACGCCACCACCGCTGCGAAAGCCCGTATCGACAAGGCCCTCGCCCTGCTGGAACGCCGCATGCAGGACCTGAAGGCCCGGCCGGCTTCGGCACCCCCGATCGGCGATGATGACCTGTTTGCGCCGCGCGCCGACGCCGGGCGTCTGGCCGAGCTGGAAGGCGCAGGGCGGGAGGCGCGGGCGGCGCTCGCTGCCTCGGCCGAGGCCATCCGCGCCATCCTTGCAGGCGATGAAACGGGTGGGGAGGACGCCTGATGGCCACCGTCACCGTAGAGGTTAATGGCCGTCCCTATGCCGTGGGTTGCGCCGATGGCCAGGAGGACCGCGTGCGCCAGCTGGCGGCCCAGTTCGCCGGCCACGTCAGCAATGTTGCGGCCGAGGTCGGCCACGTCGGGGACCTGCGGCTGTTCCTCATGGCCGGGCTGATCCTCGCGGACGAGCTCCAGGAGGCCCGCTCGGGCAGCGCCCCCGCCCGCCCGGCCGAAACCCCATCCGCCGATGCCGGTGTGGCCGAGGCTCTCAACGCCGTTGCGGCCCGCATCGAGAAGATCGCGCAAACGATCACCTGACCGCCGCGACCGGAAATCGGTCCGGCCCTGTGCATCAGCCATTGTCCGGCCACAGGTGGAGTCTTATCTTGGTTCCCGGCGGGTCCTGCTGCGGCTCACGTCGAGGGCAACTAATCCTTGCGACCTTAATTCTCTCATAGGGAGCTGTCCCTGTTCGGGCTCGAGGGCCTGGGCACACGGCGCCCACCTGGTAATCCAGGTCGAGAGGATTGAACGCTCCTCACGGTTCTTGTGGCGCCGCCAACCTTGTTTTCTGGCCCTGTCGTTCGCCGCGCGGCGGCTCACTGCTTGAGGGCGTCGTGTAGCCCATGACCGACAGACAGGCACTGCGATCCGAAATGCGAACCCGGCGAAAGGCCCTGGCCCTCGCCGCGCCGGATGCCGCCGACAGGCTGGCGGACCTTGCCGACGATCTGCCCGGCGTCGACATATATGCGCTCTACCACCCGATCGGGGCCGAGCTGGACCCGCGCCCGCTGGCGGCGCGTCTCGCGCAGGAAGGCCATGACCTCTGCCTGCCGGTGGTGGTCGCTCCTGACAGCCCCCTCATCTTTCGGGGGTGGAGGCCCGGGGATGACCTTGCCCTCGACGCGGCCGGCATACCGGCACCGCTCCCGTCCGCCCGCGCGGTACAGCCCGGGCTGATCCTGACGCCGCTTCTGGCCTTTGACGCCTCCGGAGGGCGGCTGGGGCAGGGGGGCGGCTTCTACGACCGGACGTTCGCGGCGCGCCCTGAGGCCCTCCGGATCGGAGTCGCCTATGCGGGACAGCAGGTCGAGCGTCTCACCCTGCTGGATCACGACATGCCGCTGCATGGCGTTCTGACAGAGACCGGCTATACCGCCTTCCCATGACGCGCACCTCCTCCTCCCGGTCGGCCGTATGAGGCTGGCATTCTTTGGCGATGTGGTCGGAAAGTCCGGCCGCGACGGCCTGTCCGATCATCTGCCCGGCCTGCGGCGCGATCTGAAGCTCGACTTCGTGGTGATCAATGCCGAGAACGCCGCGGGGGGCTTCGGCATCACAGAGAATACTGCGCGCGACCTGTTCGACGCCGGGGCCGATGTGTTGACGCTCGGCAACCACAGCTGGGACCAGCGCGAGGCCCTGACCTATATCGTCCGCGAGCCGCGTTTGATCCGGCCGGTTAACTATCCCCGGCTGATGGATGCACCGGGCCGCGGTGCCGACGTCTTCACCACGTCTGACGGCCGTCGGGTGCTGGTCATCAATGTGCTCGGCCGTGTGCATATGGACCCGATGGACGATCCCTTCAGCGCGGTCGAGCGCGAGCTCGAAGCCGCGCCGCTGGGTGTGGTCGCGGACGCCGCCATCGTCGACATCCACTGCGAGGCGACCAGCGAGAAGATGGCCATGGGCCACTTCTGCGACGGGCGCGCCAGCCTGGTGGTCGGAACCCACACCCATGTTCCCACGGCTGACGCCCAGATCCTGCCGGGCGGCACGGCCTATCAGACCGATGCCGGCGGCTGCTGCAACTATGACTCGGTCATCGGCAACGACAAGGAGGAGCCCCTGCGCCGCTTCACCACGCGACTGAGCGGCGGCCGCTACCAGCCGGCGTCTGGCCCGGCCACCGTATGCGGCGTCTATGTCGAGACCGACGATCGCACAGGGCTGGCCACCCGCATCGAGCCGATCCGCGTCGGCGGCCGTCTGAGTCAGGCTGTGCCCGCCGTTTAGGGCAGCAGCAGCGCCCCCGCTCCGGCAGCCGCGAGCAGGACGAGAGGTGTCACAAGCCTTCCCTTGAGGACGGCGATGGCGATGACGGCGGCCCCGAGAATTGCGCCCAGCGCCAGCCGGTCCGGACTGGCCGCCAGCAGGCCGGTCGCAAGCTGCAGCGCGGTCGCCCCGATCAATCCCACAACGGCGGCCATGATGCCCTCAAGCAGGGCGTGCAGCCTCGGGTCCCCCACGATCGCCTCAAGGCGGTCGTAGAAGATCAGCGAGAAGGCAAAGGCGGGCAGAAATACGCCGATCGTGATGGCAAGGGCGCCGGCCGGTCCACCGGCGACATAGCCGACAAAGGTGCTGAAGATGATCAGGGGAGCGGGCAGGACTCCGGACAGGGCCAGACCGTCGAGGAATTGTCCGTCACCCATCCACCCCCGCCCGACAGCGTCCCCCCGGAGGACCGGTATGGCTGTATAGGCGCCGCCAAAGGTCAGAAGGCCCGCCTTGAGTCCGGCCAGCAGCAGCCAGGGCCAGCCGACATCCCCGGGCTGCGCCACGGCCTGGACCGAAAACTCAGGAGGTCTCGACGCCGGAATAATGAGCGCCAGCAGGACGGCCGTCGCGATGAACAGCGTCGCCGCAATCAGGGCGGACCTCTGCCCGCCCCTCGCCGCCAGGGCATAGACGCAGCCCCCGGCCGGCAAGACCAGCCAGAAACTTGTGCCGGCGACCGTCGCGGCCCCCGCCAGAAGGGCGATGCCCCACAGCCAGCGGTTTGACAGGGCATGACGCCCTATCCGCGGCACGGCCAGCAGAATCAGGCCCGTAACTGCGGCCTGGACCCCCAGCAGGGCTGCGCCGATGCCACGACTATCCGGGTCAAGGCGAAAGTAGAGCCACGACAGGGCCAGCATCAGGAGAAATCCCGGCAGCATGAAGCCGAGGCCTGCCAGTATGCCGCCGACTCTCCCACGGGCCCTCATGCCGAGATGGACGCACAGTTCGTGAGCCTCGGGCCCCGGCAACGCCTGCATGACCGCCAGCAGACGGTTGAACCGCGCGGGCGATATCCAGGGCGTCGTCTCCACCAGTTCCCGTTTGATCATGGCGATCTGGGCCACGGGTCCGCCGAACGCCAGGCAGCCGAACCTCAGGAAGATGAGGAACAGTCGGAGTAGTGACATGGCCGGGGGCCGGATGTCGTCGGCGGTGTCTTCAGCGACAGTCATTCCTTGTCCCGCCCCGCCCGCTGACGCATTGCATCCCCACGGGCACTCTCAGCCGTCCCCGCTAGAATCCCTGGCGGAAGAAATAGGTCGTACGTTCCCGGATCAGGCCGTCCTCAATACGATAGGCATCGGCAAAACGCTCATGGATGGGAGCCCCGTCATGGCCCCGGCCCTCGACCAGACCCATGGCCACGACCCGCTCGCCCTCACAGACCATCTCGTCAATCAGGATCCGGGATGTCTTGGCGCTGCGGTGACGACGATAATAGTCGGTGACGGCCTCGCGTCCCGAGAGGATGGGCTGCCCCGGACGCCGATAGATCACTGCGGGATGGAGGCAGGCCTCCAGGGCATCGTGATTGCCCAGCTCGATCGCCGCCAGGGCGCGCTCGATGAGGGTGCGCGCGTCGTAGGTCATGCACAAGGGCCTCCCATTGCCCGGACCGGCCGTTCAGGTCCCTGCTGACAGAAACCGGCGAGGGCGGTAGCGTCAGATATGCCGACTCTCGCGGACCTGATCCATCCCGTTACACCGGACCGCTTCAAGGCGGAAATCGAGGGCCGCACACCCTTGCATATTCCCGCCGAGGGAGAGGCCGCCGCGCTGCGGCGGAGCTTGCTCGACTGGGACACCTTTAACGGTCTCCTGGCCCAAAGCTCGATCTGGACGCATTCGACCCTGCAACTGGTGCACAGCGGCAAGCAGCTCCCGGCCGAGACCTATTGCGCCGAAGTCCAGACCATGTCCGGGCCGGTCGTCCGACCGTCACCGGCCAGGGTGCAGGTCATGATGGCCATGGGAGCCACAGTCGTTGCAAATGATGTCGGGGCGCTGACACCCCCCCTGCGCACGGTCTGTGACGCCTTGAGTGCAACCTGGGCCGCTTCGGTCGCAGCCAATGTCTACTGCTCGTTCAAGGGGGTGCAGGGGTTTGGCCCCCATTATGACACCCACGACGTCTTTGCCGTGCAGACCGAGGGCGAAAAGGTCTGGCGTCTGTACCGCAATCGCGAGCCGGATCCCGTGGACTATCCGGGGGAGGGCGAGGAGGTCCGTCGCTATCTGGCCTCGGCCTGCGGCCCGGTGATGCAGGAGGTCCGGATGAAGCCGGGAGATGTCCTCTACCTTCCTCGCGGCTGGTACCATGATGCCCTCGCGGTCGACGGGCCGTCGCTGCACGTCACCCTGTCCGTTACCCCCCTGTACGGGCGGATCCTGTTCCGGCTGCTTGAATCCGCGGCGATGCAGGATCCGGCCTTCCGCGCCTGGCTCCCGCCGGCGACGCAGGACGGAGGCCGGCCGTTGACGGCGCAGTTGGCCGATCTGGGCCAGAGGCTTGCGACACTTTCGGCCAGTCCGGCCTTTGCCCGGGAATTTGCCATGACCCAGCAGCGGCTGATGGGACGTCGACCGGACTATCGTCTGCCGGAGCGTATATCCCTGACGCGCTACAGCCCGACGGGTTTGATGCCGCCTGCTGTTTCCGGTCCGGCATCGGTCGCCATGGACTGGGCCATGACCCAGCCGCGGTTTGTGCTGGAAGACATGATCGCCCAGTTCGACTTTGTGCCTGAAGCCGATATCCGGGCGGCGGTCGAGGCTGCCGTCAAATCGGGGGCACTCAAGCTCGTCGTGGGGACATAAGGAAACACCCGGACGCAGGGGTCTGCATCCGGGTGCCTTTCCGTCGGTTCGAGCCGATGGATCAGTTCAGGTCAAAGCGGTCGGCATTCATCACCTGGACCCAGGCGGCCACGAAGTCGCGCACGAACTTCTGGCCGGCGTCGGCCGAGGCATAGACTTCGGCCAGGGCGCGCAGCTGCGAGTTGGAGCCGAACACCAGATCGGTGCGGGTGGCTGTCCACTTCTGCTTGCCGGTCGTGCGGCAGGTGCCGACAAAGGCCTCATCCGAGCTGTCATCGACCTGTTTCCAGGCGGTCGACATGTCCAGCAGATTGACGAAGAAGTCGTTCGTCAGCTGGCCGGGACGGTCCGTGAAGACGCCGTCCTTCGAGTCCTTGTGGTTGATGCCGAGCACCCGCAGGCCCCCGACCAGGACCGTCATCTGCGGGGCGGTCAGACCCAGCAACTGCGATCGGTCGATGAGCAGCTCTTCCGTCGGCACGTTGAAGCGCACCTGGAGATAGTTGCGGAAGCCATCCGCCCGCGGCTCCAGCCAGTGGAAGCCCTCGACTTCGGTCTGCTCCTGCGAGGCATCGGTGCGTCCCGGAGTGAACGGAACCTCGATGTCGTGACCGGCGGCCCGGGCCGCCTTCTCAATGCCGACGGAACCGCCGAGCACGATCAGATCCGCGATCGAGACATTCTTGCCCGAGCTCGCCTTGATGTCCTCATAGACCTTGAGGACCCGGGCAAGCTTGGCCGGTTCGTTGACGTCCCAATCCTTTTGAGGAGCCAGGCGGATGCGACCGCCGTTGGCACCGCCCCGGTGGTCCGAGCCGCGATAGGTCGAGGCCGAAGCCCAGGCCGTGCGCACCATGTCCGCCACCGACAGGTCCGAGGCGGCAATCGCCTCCTTCAGCGCCCTGATGTCGGCATCCGTCAGGGCCGGTCCGGTATGAGCCGGGACGGGGTCCTGCCAGATCAGATCCTCGGCCGGAACCTCGGGCCCCAGATAGCGGGCCCTGGGCCCCATGTCCCGGTGGCACAGCTTGAACCAGGCGCGCGCGAATTGGTCGGCGAAATACGCGGGATCCGCCCGGAACTTCTCCATGACCTTGCGATATTCCGGGTCGAATTTGAACGCCATGTCGGCGGTCGTCATCATGGTCGGAACCCGCTTGCCGGGCGTGTGGGCGGCGGGCGCCAGGGTTTCGTCCGGATTGCCGACCGGCTGCCATTGTTTGGCTCCGGCGGGGCTGCGAACCAGTTCGTAGTCGTGGTCCAGCAGCATGTCGAAATAGGACATGTCCCAGGTGATCGGGGTCGGCGTCCACGAGCCCTCAATGCCCGAGGTGATGGTGTGGTCGCCCATGCCGCTCTCGTGGCCCGAGACCCAACCCATGCCCTGCTGGGCGATGTCGGCGCCTTCCGGGCTGACACCGACCTTGGAGGCGTCGCCCGCGCCGTGGGCCTTGCCGAAGGTGTGCCCCCCCGCAGTCAGGGCCGCCGTCTCCACATCATTCATGCCCATCCGGCGGAAGGTCTCGCGGATGTCGCGGGCCGATTGCAGCGCGTCCGGGACCCCGCCAGGGCCCTCAGGGTTCACGTAGATCAGGC
>Ga0115011_10000124_pt1 | contig 71353 bp, 77 predicted proteins | sample TroAtlMetagenome_2_FD_88705 | JGI IMG/M metagenome (GOLD analysis project Ga0115011, IMG submission 88705) | Marine eukaryotic phytoplankton communities from Atlantic Ocean - Tropical Atlantic ANT8 Metagenome | ecosystem: Environmental > Aquatic > Marine > Oceanic | place: Tropical Atlantic... | reverse complement strand
CGGCGAAATACATGCAGGCCAGGATCAGCGCCCCGTGCTTGCCCATCCGCACCGCCAGCGCGCTCCACACCGGCGCTCCCGCCAGACCGGCGACGAAATAGACCAGCAGCAGGATCGACGTCTCGGCACGGGCAAATCCCTGCACGGCCTCGAAGAAGTAGAAGAACAGCGCCCCGACCACGCCCCGGGCAATGCCCAGCATCAGGTCGGCGGTCAGGAGTCGCTGCAGGACCGGCAGCCTGAACAGCGACAGATAGGCGAACCGCGCGGCCTTGTCGGGGCCGGGGCCGGCCTTCGGCTCAGGCGTAAAGGCAAAGGTGATCGCCAGGGTCAGGGGCAAGGCGACGATGATGAACCACCCCTGCCAGCGCACGGCCGAGGCATAGTCTCCGATCTCCAGATTCTGGACCAGCGCCGGAATCAACAGCACCACCAGAACGCCGACAATATTGGCCGTCTGCCACCAGCCATAGATCCGCGACCGTTGGTCATAGTCGCCCGTCAGGGTGGAGGCCCAGCTGACCTGCGACAGCAGACTGACCGAGAATCCCAGCGACAGGACGATCAGCCAGATCGCCAGATAGGCGCCTCCGGCGCCCGGACTGACCATGAACAGCATGCCCACCGCCAGCATCAGGACGGGGGCGGCCATGCCCATCCACAGGCGGTATCGCCCGAAGCGGCTGTGGGTGCGGTCGATCACCATGCCCAGCGCCGGGTCGACGAAGATGTCCGCCAGCCGGATGACCAGAAAGATCACCCCGACCAGAGCCAGATCGACGCCGACATGGCTGGCGTAAAACTCGGGCAGGGTCACATAGACGGGCAGGCCCAGCGCCGCATAGGGCAGGCAGGCGGCAGAGAAGGCCCCAGTGTCCGGTTCGGCAGGCGTTGCACGGAAGTGGGGGCAGACGTCATGAGGATCCGCTGGCTCAGGGCGCGACTCGACCGCGCCACCCGTCATACCGCGAATCCGCGTCCGGCGAGTGCCCTCTTGCTCTCTCCTCCGGCGTCAGGCTTCCTCCCGCCATGATACGGATCGTGACCCTCGTGGCGGTTGCCCTGATCGGGCTGGGCATGGCGCGCCCGGCGCTGGCGCAGCAGGACTGTACAGGCCGTCCCGGCTTTGCCGGCATCGCCCTGGCGAACGGCTACTCCGTCGACTGGCTCGTCTGGCGCCCGTTCGACCAGACCGAGAGGGGATGGCTGGCGTATCTGCCACTGATCTCACGCGAAATCGGCACCCGCTGTGCTCCGGACACGGCGGGCTTTGCCGTGGCCCTTGCCGCCTTCCAGAAGCAGCATGGTCTGGTCGCCAACGGCCTGTTCACCCGCGACACCTTTCAGGTGTTCAAGGGTGTCTGGCAGGAACGCCGCCCCTTCGTCATGGCCCGGGTGGCAGATATCTGCCCCGACCCGCCGCCGCAGAGCGAGCTGGGCTATCTCGACCCCGGAGAGGAACACGCCGACCGAATGGTACGCCTGCTTCAGTACGACGCCCTGAATGCCTATCGGTTGATGGTCCGGGCGGCACGCGCCGAGGTGCCGGAGATCGCGGCGAACCCCGAACTGCTCCAGATTTTTTCCAGCTATCGCGATCCGGAGGCTGACGCTGCCCGCTGTGCGCGTGAGGGCAATTGCGACGGACTGCGCCGGGCCGTCTGTTCCCCGCATCGTACGGGGATGGCCATCGACATCTATGTCGGCCATCTGGCGGGGCACGGGGTCGATTCCACCCGCTGGGCCAACCGTCGTCACCAGACCCGGGGCCCGGCCTATCGCTGGCTGGTCGACAATGCCCACCGCTTCGGCTTTGTCCCCTATGTCTATGAGCCCTGGCATTGGGAATGGACCGGTCCGACGACCGAGGTGCTGAATTCCGAGCGACTCGCGCCCCGACCTCACATCCCGCCGATGATGGTGAAATGATCCGGTCGCTTGCACCCGGAGAGATCGATCTGGCCCGCTCGGTTTTCGGTCCCGCGCTGCGAACCGACACCGTTCGCCTTCTCCGCCTGCCGCCGCTGCTCCGCCGCGCCTTTGTGCCGGGCGCTGTGGCGGGCCGGGAGTGGATCTGCTGGCCAACCGCGAGCTGGTCCGACGACTTTTCAGGGGGACCGCTGCGACGTCAGGGGACCCTGATCCACGAACTGGTCCATGTCTGGCAGGCCCAGCGGGGCGTCAACCTGCTGGTGGCCAAGCTGAGGGCCGGAGACCGGCCGGCGGCCTATGTCTATGACTGCGGACCCGCCACACTCTGGGATGCCCTCAATATTGAGCAGCAGGCCTCGGTGATCGAACACCGGTTTCTGCTGGATCGGGGTGCAACCGTTCCGGGGGAAGAGTCCTTTTACAGGCGGGTCTGCCCCTTCTGAAATTCCTCGGGCGGGCCTTGAACGCATTCTGTTGCGCCTTATTTCGACACTGTGTCGGTTACATATTGCAAGGAGGCTTACATGCCCAAGGTTCTCGTCCTCTACCATTCGACCTATGGCCACGTGGAACGCATGGCCGAGGCCATCGCCGAGGGCGCAAGACAGGTCGAGGGCGCGGTCGTTGACATCAGGCGGGTCCCGGAACTGGTGCCGGAGGAGCTGGCCAGGAAGAGCGGCTACAAACTCGATCAGCCAGCCCCGATCGCAAAGGTCGAGGAACTCGCCGACTATGACGCGATCCTGATCGGCGCGGGCACCCGCTATGGCACAGCGGCCTCGCAGATGCGGAACTTCCTCGACCAGACCGGGGGGCTCTGGGCCAGGGGCGCCCTCGCCGGCAAGGTGGGCGGGGCCTTCACCTCGACCGCTACCCAGCACGGTGGCAATGAGATGACCCTGATCGGCCTGATCCAGACCCTCCTTCATCACGGCATGCTGGTGGCGGGCCTGCCGTACACCTGGCAGGGCCAGATGCGGATGGATGAAATCACGGGCGGGACCCCCTACGGGGCCAGCACCATCACGGGCGGTGACGGGTCACGCATGCCCAGCGAGAACGAACTGGAAGGCGCGCGCTTCCAGGGGCGTCTGGCGGCCGAAACCGCGAAGAAGCTGTTCGGGTGACGGCGAACCCTGCCCCGGGAAAGATCCCGGGGCAGGGGCCTGGTCAGGCCTTCCTGGCCAGGATTCCGTCCACGCTGAACGCGCCCGGCCCGGAGAACACGAGGTACAGGAAAACCCAGCAGTACAGGGCTGCCAGCTCCCCGCCGTTCACCATCGGGAACAGACCGCCCGACATGGCATGGAACTGGAAATAGGCCACCGCCATCATGCCGGACATCAGGAAGGCGACCGGGCGTGTGAACAGGCCCAGCACAATCAGGGCGCCCCCGACCAGCTCCAGCACGCCGCCGATGCCCATCTGGCTCATCAGCTGGAATGGCCCCATGGCCTCGGCCGGAAAGGAGAAGATCTTCTGGGTGCCATGTTGCATGAACATGAGACCGGTAATGATGCGCAGGCCCGCGAGGGCCGTAGGACGGTGACGCTCAAGCGAATCGAACACGATGAAGCCTCCCTTGGTTTGGAGGGAAAGACTGCAACGGATGCGGTTTCAGATCAACCGGTGTTACGGCGCGGTCAGGCGGCTTCAGCCTCGCCCTCAACCATGCGCTGGATGGCCACATAATCGGTCTTGCCGGTCCCCAGTACCGGCACCTCCGCAACCTTCACGATCCGCTTGGGGATGGCCAGATCGGGCGCCCCGTGGCTTCGTGCCCAGTCGGTCAGGCGCGCGGCCTCAGCATCCACCCTGTCGGTGACCAGCACCAGTTTCTCGCCCTTGCGGCTGTCCGCGACCGCCACGACGGCATGCCGGGATTCGGGCCAGACAGCGCTGGCCAGGCCCTCAACGGCCGTCAGGCTGATCATCTCGCCCCCGATCTTGGCGAACCGTTTGACCCGTCCCAGAATGGTCACATAGCCGTCCGCATCGATATCCACGATGTCGCCGGTATCGTGCCAGCCATCCTTGAGCGGCTCCAGCTGATCGGGATCGTCGGGCGAGATATATCCGGCCATGACGTTGGGGCCGCGGAGATAAAGACGTCCGCCGGTGTCGATGCCCGGAACCGGGTCGATCCGCCATTCCATATCCGGCAGCATCTGGCCGACGGTGCCGGGCCGGTTTCGATCCGGATGGTTCACGGCGACGACCGGTGCAGCCTCGGTCGCGCCATAGCCCTCGAGCAGTTTCAGCCCCCCGAACTTGGTGTTGAACAGATGATGGGTCTCGTCCCGTACCCGCTCGGCACCAGCGACCACGAACTGCAGGGTCGAGAAATCATCCGGTCCCGCAACCCGCGCATACTGGTTCAGGAAGGTATCGGTTGCGAACAGGATCGAAGCCTTCACATCGGGCAGAAGCTCGACGATCTGCTTGGAGTGGAGTGGGGAGGGGTACTGGAAGGCCTTCATGCCCGTCAGCAGGGGCAGCAGCACGCCGCCCGTCAGGCCAAAACAGTGAAAGGTGGGCAGGGGGTTGAACATCACCCAGTCAGGGTCGAGGTCGATGTGCCGGGCGACCTGGCGCACATTCGACACCATGTTCGACTGGCTGAGCATGACACCTTTCGGGCTGCCAAAGCTGCCGGAGGTAAAGAGGATCACGCCCGCGTCCTCGGGTCGCGTCTCCACGCGAAACTGCTTCGGAAAGAAGCCGGCCATCAGGCCGAACAGCTTGTCGGGCAGACCGATAGTCTTGCGGATGTCGTCCAGCCAGATGATTTCGGCGACCTCGGCCAGGCTGTCGGTCAACGCTTCCAGCTTGGCCTGGGTGATGAACCGCTTGGCCGACAGCACGCGCCTGACGCCCGAGGCCCTGATCGCCGCCTTCAGGTTCATCTCGCCCGAGGTGAAATTCAGCATCACCGGCACGCGTCCCATGGCGTGCAGGCCATAGAAGGTCACGACCACCCCGGAGCTCGACGGCAGCAGGATGGCGATCCGTTCGCCGGGCTCGGTCAGGGCGGCGATCTTGCGGCCCAGAACCATGGCCGCGCGGATCAGCCCCGTATAGGTCAGGGGGTTGCGGTCCAGATCCTCAAGGATCGGCTTGTCGCCGTACCTGTCCCGTGCCGCGACGAGGGCGTCGAAAATGGTTTCGTGAACGGCCCTGGCGTGCATCTTTGACGACAAACGGTGCCTCCCTGCGAGGGGTCTTGGTGCCCCTCCTTGATAGTCAGGGCAAACTAGAGCCGGGAACGCGCCTTGAAAAGATAAGTTACACGGCGTGAGTGTTCGCACCGATGTCTTGCGGCTTGCCATCCGGGTTCTGAAGGCCGACATAGCGGCTTCCGAGCCCTTACGACGCCGCCAAAGCCCCGACGCCATGGTCACCCTGATCGACACCCTACACCGGTCGCCCGCCGAGTTGCGACACCCGGAGAAGCGCAACCGGCCGGAATCGCCTGTGCTGCGCAAACCCGACTGGCTGCGGGTCAAGGCGCCTGGCTCCGGCCAGTACAACGCCACGAAATCCATCGTGAAGGACAAGGGGCTGGTCACCGTCTGCGAGGAAGCGGCCTGCCCGAACATCGGCGAGTGCTGGAGCCAGAAACACGCGACCCTGATGATCATGGGCGACACGTGCACGCGGGCCTGCGCCTTCTGCAACGTCAAGACGGGACTGCCCCAGCCGCTGGACCCGGAGGAGCCTGCCAAGGTCGGTCTGGCCGTGGCCCAGCTGGGCCTCAACCATGTTGTCATCACCAGCGTGGACCGGGACGACGTCTCCGACGGTGGCGCCGCTCACTTTGCCGAGGTGGTGCGTCAAATTCGCCTGCAGGCCCCGGCCACGACGATCGAGATCCTGACGCCCGACTTCCTGCGCAAGGACGGGGCGGCGGAAGTGATGATCGACGCGAAGCCGGACGTCTTCAACCACAACCTGGAGACCGTACCGCGTCTGTATCTGAAGATCCGGCCGGGCGCCCGCTACTTCCACTCCCTGCGCCTGCTGCAACAGGTGAAGGAACGCGACCCCAACCAGTTCACCAAGTCCGGCATCATGGTCGGCCTTGGCGAGACCAAGGAAGAGGTCATGCAGGTCATGGACGACATGCGTTCGGCCGGCGTCGACTTCATCACCATCGGCCAGTATCTGCAGCCCACGCGCAAGCACGCCCCGATCGACCGGTTTGTCACCCCGGACGAGTTCAAGTCGTATGAGGCGATCGCGCGCGCCAAGGGCTTTCTGATGGTTTCGTCCTCCCCCCTGACCCGCAGCTCGCACCACGCGGGCGACGACTTCGCCCGACTGAAGGCAGCGCGCCTGGCGCAGACGGGACGCTGAAGCCCGCTTGGCCGTCCATACCCTGACCCGAGTTCTGCCCTATGCGCCCGACCAGCTGGCCGCGCTGGTCGCCGACGTGCGCGCCTATCCGGACTTTGTGCCCTGGGTGACCTCCATGCGCGTCTGGAACGAGCGGGAAGAGGCCGAGGGCGTCAGCCTGCTGGATGCCGAGGCAGGCGTGGGCTTTGCCTTTCTCAAGGAACGGTTCTCCACCTGGGTCCGGCACGACCGTAATGCGCCCAAGGTTGAAGTCGGGCTGATCCGCGGGCCCTTCAGACACCTGAAGAACCGCTGGGCCTTCTTTCCGCATCCCGAGGGCGCTCGGCTGGAGTTCATGATCGACTTCGCCTTTCGCTCGCCCCTCCTCGACGCCATGCTGAAGGCCAATTTCGATCGTGCGGTCGAGAGCCTGATCCGCCGGTTCGAGGCCGAGGCCGCGCGGCGTTACGGCGCGTCATGACCTTCGACTTCGACGCCACGGTCGTGGGGGCAGGGGCGGTCGGTCTCGCCTGTGGCCGGGCGCTGTCGAAACTTGGCCGGACGGTTCTCGTGCTGGAAAAGGAGTCCCACATCGGTCAAGGCGTGTCCTCGCGCAATTCCGAGGTCATCCATGGCGGGCTCTATTATCCGACCGGATCGCTGAAGGCGCGCGCCTGCGTCGAGGGGCGGCGGCTGCTCTATCCCTTTCTGGAGAGCCACAAGGTCGATCACTGGAAGTGTGGCAAGCTGGTCGTGGCGACCGAGGAGGCCGAGGTTCCGCGCATCGAGGCCATCTTCCGGCAGGCCACGATCAATGGGGTGGAGCACCTAGAGCACCTGACGGGCGCCCAGGCCCGGACGCTTGAGCCCGCCCTCAATGCCCATGCCGCTATCCTGTCGCCCGAGAGCGGTGTGTTCGACAGCCACGGCTATATGCTGGCGCTGCAGGGCGAGATCGAGGACGCGGGCGGGTCGGTCGTCGTCTCGGCCCCGCTCGAAGGCGCCGAACCCCTGACCGGGGGTGGCTTCTCGATCCGGGTCGGCGGGGAGGGGGCCATGACGGTCACCAGCCGCCTGCTGGTCACCGCGCCCGGTCTTTCGGCCCAGACCGTCGCCCGCTCGATCGAGGGCTATCCGGCGGACCTCATTCCCGAAGGTCATTTCGGCAAGGGCGTCTATTTCCGCCTGACGGGCCCGGCCCCCTTCAATCGCCTGATCTACCCGCCGCCCATCGCGGGGGCGCTGGGCACCCACTACCGCAAGGATCTGGGCGGGCAGGGGGTGTTCGGCCCGGACCTCGCCTTCGTCGGGGCCGAGGACTATGCCGTCGACGCGGACAAGCGGGACGTCTTTGTGCACTATATCCGTCGCTTCTGGCCGGACGTGGAGGCCGAGCGTCTGGTCCCTGACTATGCAGGTATCCGACCCAAGCTGCACGTCGCGGGCGAGGACCAGCCCGATTTCCAGATCCACGGCGCCGAGGTCCACGGCCTCGAAGGCCTGATCGCCCTGTTCGGCATCGAAAGCCCGGGCCTTACCAGTTCGCTGGCGCTGGGCGAGATCGTCGCGGACCGGCTGGATGACTGAGTTTCGTCCCGCCACGCCCGATGACCTTGAGGCGCTCCACGCCCTCGTGCACGCCGCCTATCGCGGGGACAGCGCCCGTCGCGGCTGGACACACGAGGCCGACCTGCTGGACGGCAGCCGCATCGACCGTGGCTCCCTGCTGTCAGCGATAAGCCTGCCCGGTCAGGTCGTGCTGGTCGCTTTCCACGGTGAGGCCCTGAGCGGCTGTGTCCATGTCACCGACCGGGGGGAGGGGCTGGCCTATCTCGGTATGTTGACGGTCGATCCGGTCCTGCAGGCCAAGGGTCTGGGTCGACGCCTGATCGCTGCAGCCGAGGCACACGCCTTCCGTCATTTCGACGCCCGACGCATGGAGATGACCGTAATTGTCCACCGGAGTGAGTTGATCGCGTGGTACCAGCGGCGCGGCTACCAACTGACGGGCGAGACCCGGCCTTTTCCCGCCACCGACCCCCGCTTTGGCCTGCCGAGGCGCGACGATCTGGCCTTCGCCGTCCTCGAAAAGCCGCTGGACCGGATCGTCACGGACCGGCTGGTGCTGCGACCTGCCCGGATGGATGACCTCCACGCCCTGCACGCCGTCTTCACGCGGCCGGAAGCCATGACCTGGTGGTCGTCACCACCGCACGAGACGCTGGAGCAGACGCGGGCGTGGCTGGACAGCATGATTGCGCATCAGCATTCCGGCCTCGACTTCCTGATCGAGCGTGACGGCCAGGTGATTGGCAAGGCCGGTTTCTGGCGGGCGCCCGAGATCGGCTACATCCTGCATCCGGATCACTGGGGGCAGGGGCTGGGGCGCGAGGCGGTGGTCGCCGTCCTGGATCGCCTGTTCGCTATATCAGACCACGATAAGGCTACGGCCGACGTCGATCCCGACAATACCGCCTCGATTCGCCTGCTGGAGGGTCTGGGCTTTCGTCGCACCGGTTTCGCCGAGCGGACCTGGAACGTCGGCGGTGAATGGAAGAACAGCTATTTCTACGCCATTTCCCGGGGGGAATGGCAGGCTCGCACAGGCGCTTGAACTCCGGCGCAGGTTGAGGCATAAGCCGCCCTCCGCTGGCGGCTCTTCTGGGCCGCCGCAATTGTTTTCGCGCCCGATCGGGTGCCTCTAACCAAGATTGAGACGGACATGGCCGTTCCGAAGCGCAAAGTATCCCCCTCGCGTCGCAACATGCGCCGCGCCCACGACTCGCTGGGCACGAATGCCTATGTCGAGGACAAGGACACGGGTGAGCTGAAGCGTCCCCACCACATCGACCTGAAGACCGGCACCTATCGCGGCCGTCAGGTGCTGACGCCCAGGGAGGACTAGGCACGTCGCTTCGGCGAGACCTGTCTGTTCGCAGATATATCAACGCCGTCCGGGGCACCCGGGCGGCGTTTTGCGCGTTACGCCTCCGACGAGGGAGAGCCATGACATGTCACACCCCCTGAAGCAGTTGCTCGGCGCGGTCGGCATGGTCGCTTTGCTGGCGGCCTGCAGCCCTGAAACAGAAGCCCCGACCGAGCCCGTGCCGCCGCCTGCGGCGACGGACCCGACCGCAGCCGCCACGACGGGCGTCAGCCTCACCGGCGAAGGCTGGGGACCGCTGCGGATGGGTATGACGCGGTCCGAGGTCGTCGAGGCACTCGGCGAGGACGCCAGTCCCGAAGCCGTCGGTGGCCCCGACCCTCAAGCCTGCGACCAGTTCCGGCCAGAACGCGCGCCGGAGGGGATGCTGCTCATGGTGGAAGATGACCGCCTGACCCGGATATCCGTGACCGGTCCCTCGACCGTCATGACCGACAGGGGCCTGCGCGTCGGCGACACCACTGCCCGGGTCAAGGGAACCTATGGAGATGAGGCTCGCGTGACGCCCCACAAGTATCAGGGTGCGCCCGCCGAATACGTCACGGTCTGGAGCAGGGGAGGCGGCGAAGGCTATGTCGATGACGGGAACGCCCGCGGCATCGTCTATGAAATCGGCGCCGACGGAACGGTCGTGGCGATCCATGCAGGCGGTCCGTCGATTCAGTACGTCGAGGGGTGTGCCTGACCCGGACAGGCTGATTGGCGTTTTGCCGGCGCTGCGCTAAACCCGCGCCACCTGACATTTCCCAGCCCCGAGCCGAACGCCATGACCGACATCGCCGACATCACCGCCCGCCAGATTCTGGACAGCCGGGGCAATCCCACGGTCGAGGTCGATGTGACCCTCGAGGATGGGGCGTTCGGACGGGCGGCCGTTCCCTCGGGTGCCTCGACCGGGGCTCACGAGGCGATGGAACTGCGGGACGGCGACAAGTCGCTGTGGGGCGGCAAGGGCGTGATGAAGGCGGTCGATGCCGTCAACGGCGAGATCTTTGATGCCCTGTCGGGACTGGACGCCGAGGATCAGCGCCGGATCGACGAAACCCTGATCGGACTCGACGGGACGGCAAACAAGAGCCGTCTGGGCGCCAACGCCATCCTCGGCGTCAGCCTTGCCTGTGCCAAGGCCAGCGCCATGTCGGCCGGCCTGCCGCTGCACCGCTATGTCGGGGGCGTGACGGCCCGCATCCTGCCGACCCCCATGATGAACATCATCAACGGTGGCGCCCACGCCGACAATCCGATCGATATTCAGGAGTTCATGATCCTGCCGACCGGCTCGGAGAGCTTTTCCGAGGCGCTGCGTATGGGGGCCGAAATCTTCCACGCCCTGAAGAAGGCCCTCAAGGACGCGGGCCACAATACCAACGTCGGCGATGAGGGCGGTTTTGCCCCCAATCTGGCCTCGGCCGAGGCGGCCCTCGAGTTCATTACCACGGCGGGTCAGGCCGCCGGCTATCTGGCGGGCGAGGACTTCCACCTCGGCCTCGATGTCGCGTCGACCGAGTTTTACAAGGACGGCAAGTACCGGCTTGAGGGCGAAGGCAAAACCCTCGATTCGGAGGGGATGGTTTCCTACCTCGCGGATCTCTGCGAGCGCTTTCCGATCGTTTCGATCGAGGACGGCTGTGGTGAGGACGACTTCGACGGCTGGAAACTGCTGACCGATCGGCTTGGAGACAAGGTCCAGCTGGTGGGCGACGATCTGTTTGTGACCAACCCGGTGCGGCTGGCGGCCGGCATCGGGGAGGGGCTCGCCAACTCGATCCTGATCAAGGTCAATCAGATCGGCACCCTTTCGGAGACCCTGGATGCAGTCGATATGGCCCATCGGGCCGGCTATACGGCGGTCATGAGCCACCGCTCGGGCGAGACCGAGGACTCGATCATTGCGGATCTGGCCGTGGCCACCAACTGCGGACAGATCAAGACGGGCTCGCTGGCGCGCTCGGACCGGACGGCGAAATACAACCAGCTGCTGCGCATTGAGGAGATGCTCGGCGACCAGGGCCTCTATTTCGGGGACGGCATGCTGCTGAAATAGCGGCAGCCGGGGCAACCCCCGGTGAAGATCTACGGCCAAGCTACGGTTCGTTAGGCATTTTCGTGCAGGTTTCAGGAACCTTAGTTCACGCTCAGAAGGAGCGTTGCCTGTGCCTGAATGGATGAAACCCTACGTTCTGTCAGCCCTGCTTGCTCTCAGCGTCCTCTATCTGGGGGTGCAGGCCCTGACCGGGCAGTACGGCCTGCTGACCGGCGACGAACGCGCTGCGACCCTGGCCCAACGCGAGGCGGCGGCCCGTCAACTGGCAGAAGAGCGCGAAGACCTCGAGCTTCGGGTCCGGTATCTCCAGACAGACCACCTGTCCCGTGACCTGCTGGAAGAGCGGGCGCGCGTCCTGCTCGGCTACGCCGATCCGGCCGATCACGTCATCCGCGTCGGCCTCACAACACCGGCACCTGCCCGGCCTGCGCCGGGCCTCTAAACTAATGTTACAGCCCGGACGGGCCGCTTTGCGTTTTCGGAACGAAGGCTGCTAAAGCCGCTTTCGTAATGACAGGCGCGCGCATGGGCGACGGGCCGCAACGCCGGGAGGCCCGGATGGCGAAAGCCGCCGCACAGAAATCCACATCCGCCAAACGGTCAAACGGCCCCGCCGCGACCAAGGAAGACCTGCTGCGCTACTACCGCGAAATGGTGCTGATCCGCCGCTTCGAGGAGCGCGCGGGTCAGCTGTACGGCATGGGCCTGATCGGCGGCTTCTGCCACCTGTACATCGGTCAGGAAGCCGTGGCCGTCGGCGTTCAGGAAAGCGTCAAACAGGGTCACGACAAGATCATCACCGGTTATCGCGACCACGGCCATATGCTTTGCGCCGGCATGGACCCGAAAGAGGTCATGGCCGAGTTGACCGGCCGCATCGGCGGATCGTCCAAGGGCAAGGGTGGGTCGATGCACATGTTTGACGTGCCGACCGGTTTCTATGGCGGCCACGGCATCGTCGGGGCGCAGGTGGCACTGGGCACCGGTCTGGCCTTCGCCGGACGCTATCGCGGCGATGACTCGGTCGCCTTCGTCTATTTCGGCGACGGCGCGGCCAATCAGGGTCAGGTGTATGAGAGCTTCAACATGGCCCAGTTGTGGAAGCTGCCGGCCATCTACATCATCGAGAACAACCAGTACGCCATGGGCACCTCGATCGAGCGCTCGTCCTCGACGACGCAGCTCAGCGAGCGCGGCGCCAGCTTCGGTATCCCGGGCGAGCAGGTCGACGGCATGGACGTCATCGCCGTGCGCGACGCCGTGGCCAAGGCGGTCAAACGCGCCCGTGAGGGCGGCGGCCCCTACATCCTCGAGATGAAGACCTATCGCTACCGCGGCCACTCCATGTCGGATCCGGCCAAATACCGGGCCAAGGAAGAGGTGGACGAAATGAAGTCCACCCGCGACCCGATCGAACATGTGAAAAAGCTGCTGGCCGAGGCCAAGGCCACCGAGGACGAAATCAAGGCCATCGATGCCGAGGTGAAGTCCGTCGTCGCCGAGGCCGTCCAGTTTGCCCAGGAAAGCCCCGAGCCGGACCCCTCCGAGCTCTATACAGACGTCTACGTGGAGGCCTGAACGTGACCGACATTCTGATGCCGGCGCTGTCGCCCACCATGGAAGAGGGCACGCTGACCAAATGGCATATCAAGGCGGGGGATACCGTTTCCGCCGGCCAGGTGATCGCCGAGATCGAAACGGACAAGGCGACCATGGAGGTCGAGGCCGTCGATGAGGGCGAAGTGCTCGAAATCCTCGTGGCCGAGGGCTCCGAGGGCGTGAAGGTCAATACGCCCATCGCCCGTCTGGCCGGTGAGGACGGTGCCGCCACGCCCGCGCCCGAAGCTCCCGTGGCGGAGGCGAAAGCCGGGGACGCGCCGAAGGCCGAGGGCGCGCCAGCCGATGCACCGGCCAAGCCGAAGACCCAGCTGAAGGACCCGGAAATCCCGGCCGACGCCAAACTGGTGAAGACCACCATCCGCGACGCCCTGCGCGACGCCATGGCCGAGGAGATGCGCCGCGACGAGAGTGTCTTCCTGATCGGCGAGGAAGTGGCCCAGTACCAGGGCGCCTACAAGGTCAGCCGCGAACTGCTGCAGGAGTTTGGGGACAGGCGCGTTGTCGACACCCCGATCACCGAGCACGGTTTTGCCGGCCTGGGCGTCGGCGCGGCCATGGCCGGTCTGAAGCCGATCGTCGAGTTCATGACCTGGAATTTCGGCATGCAGGCGATCGACCACATCATCAACTCGGCCGCCAAGACGCTGTACATGTCGGGCGGCCAGATCCGGGCGCCCATCGTGTTCCGCGGGCCCAACGGTGCCGCCAGCCGCGTCGCGGCCCAGCACAGCCAGGACTATTCAGCCTGGTATGCCCAGGTGCCGGGCCTGAAGGTCATTGCCCCCTATGACGCGGCCGACGCCAAGGGCCTGCTGAAGGCGGCGATCCGCGACCCGAACCCCGTCGTCTTCCTCGAGCATGAGATGATGTACGGCCTCGAGTTTGATGTGCCGGAGATCGAGGACTACGTCCTGCCGATCGGCAAGGCCAAGGTTCGCCGCGAAGGCACGGACGTCACCATCACCGCCCACAGCCGCATGGTGGGCTTTGCCCTGCAGGCCGCCGAGGCGCTGGCGGAGGAGGGGATTGAGGCCGAGGTCATCGACCTGCGGACCCTGCGCCCGCTGGATCACGAGACCATCGTCGAAAGCGTGAGGAAGACCAACCGTCTGGTCTCGGCCGAGGAAGGCTGGGGCCCCATGGGCGTCGGCGCCGAGGTCGTGGCCCGGGTGATCGAGCACGCGTTCGACTACCTCGACGCGCCGCCGCTGCGCGTGCATCAGGAAGACGTGCCGCTGCCGTATGCCGCCAATCTGGAGGCCCTGTCGCTTCCGGGCGTCGACAAGATCATCAAGGCTGTGAAGGCGGTAACCGCATGACCCAGGAACCGTCGGAATATCAACTGACCACGCCCGACAGCGTTGCCTCCGACCCCCAGGCCATAGAACTGACCCGCATGTGGTGGTCGAAGGGCGAGCCGGTCATGTCGATCAAGCCCGCCTTCAGTGACCCGCGCCAGTACGGCCACATGCTGGCGCTTGCGGCCAAGCATATGGCCCACGGTTATGCCGTCCGTCACGGCCACGACGAGCGCAAGGCCTATAACGCCATCCTCGAAGGCTTCTCGGAAATCCTGAAGCGCAACGACGTCCAGACCCTCGTCGAGAAGGAGTGAGCGCCGCATGACCGACATTCTGATGCCCGCCCTGTCCCCGACGATGGAAGAGGGCGTTCTGGCCAAATGGCACGTCAAGGTCGGCGACACTGTCTCGGCCGGTCAGGTGATCGCCGAGATCGAGACCGACAAGGCGACCATGGAGGTCGAGGCCGTCGACGAGGGCGAAGTGCTTGAAATCCTGGTCGAGGCCGGGACCGAGGGCGTGAAGGTCAACACCCCGATCGCCCGTCTGGCCGGCGACGACGCTGCGCCCGCGCCGAAGAAGGCCGAGCCTGCGAAGGACGAGGCCAGGGCCGTATCGAAGCCCGGGCCCAGGCCTGAGCCCGCAGCGGACAAGGCTGACACCACCCAGGCCCCGCCTGCTCCGGCGAAGGACGGCGAGCGGATATTTGCCTCGCCGCTCGCCCGGCGTATCGCCGCGCAGAACGGCGTCGACCTGAAGTCAGTCAAGGGCACGGGCCCGCACGGCCGCATTGTCAAGCGCGACGTCGAGGGTGCTAAGGGCGGCACGGCCGCGGCCTCGCCGGCTGCAGTCCAGGGCGAACCCCGCAAGGTCCAGTCCTTGGCCCAGATGGGCATCCCCGACGGCAGCTATGATCTCGTCCCGCTGGACGGCATGCGCAAGGCCATCGCCCGCCGTCTGACCGACAGCTTCCGCGACGTGCCGCACTTCCCGCTGACCATCGACTGCGAGATCGATGGCCTGTTGGAGGCCCGTGCCCAGGTCAACGCCCTGCTGGAGCCGCAGGGCATCAAGGTCTCGGTCAACGACTTCATCATGAAGGCCGTGGCCATGGCCCTGAAGGCCGTGCCTGAGGCCAATGCCAGCTATTCGCCGGAAGGCATCGCCCTGCACCACCATGCCGATGTGGCCATGGCGGTGGCCATCGACGGCGGCCTGATCACGCCCATCATCCGCAAGGCCGAGACCAAGTCGCTGGCCGAAATCGCCACCGAGTCCAAGGACCTGGCCAGACGCGCCCGCGACCGCAAGCTGAAGCCCGAGGAGTTCCAGGGCGGCACGTTCAGCGTCTCGAACCTCGGCATGTTCGGCATCAAGTCGTTCGCCTCGATCCTCAACGAACCCCAGGGCGCGATCATGAGCGTCGGGGCAGGGGAGAAGCGCCCCGTCGTGCGGGGCGACAGTCTGGCGATTGCCACCGTCATGACCGTCACCCTGACCTGCGATCATCGCGTGGTCGACGGGGCCATCGGCGCCCGCTTCCTGCAGGCCTTCAAGCCGATGATCGAAAACCCCGTGACGATGCTGGCGTAAGGACGACACCGTGGCTGAATTCGATCTCATCGTCATCGGCTCGGGCCCGGGCGGCTATGTGGCGGCTATCCGCGCCAGCCAGCTGGGCCTGAAGGTCGCCATCGTCGAGCGCGAAAACTTGGGCGGCATCTGCCTGAACTGGGGCTGCATCCCGACCAAGGCCCTGCTCAAGTCGGGCGAGAAGTACGAGAGCCTGTCGCATCTCAAGGACTACGGCCTTTCCGCCGACACGGTCGGATTCGACTTTGACGCCATCATCCAGCGGTCACGCAACGTCGCCAAACAGCTGAACAGCGGCGTTGGTTTCCTCATGAAAAAGAACAAGATCGAGGTCATTGAGGGCACGGCGAGGCTGGAAAAGGGCAAGACCGCGCCGAAGGTCGTCATCGACCTCAAGGCCGGTGGCAACCGCACGATCGAGGCGAAAGCTGTCATGCTGGCAGTCGGGGCCCGCGCCCGCGCCATCCCCCAGATCGGACTGGAAGCCGACGGCGATCGGATCTGGGCCTATCGCGAGGCCATGACCCCGAAATTCATGCCGAAATCCGTCGTCGTGATCGGCTCGGGCGCCATCGGAATCGAGTTCGGCAGCTTCTATCGCGCGCTCGGCGCCGAGGTAACTGTGGTCGAAGCTGTGGACCGCATCATGCCGGTCGAGGACATCGAGATCTCGAAGGCGGCGCAGAAGGCGTTTGAAAAGCGCGGCATGAAATTCCGCGTCGGGTGCAAGGTCAACTCGGTGAAGAAATCGACCAGGAGCGTCGCCGTTTCGATCAATTCCGCCAACGGTGACGAAACGCTCGAGGCCGAGGTCTGCATCTCGGCCGTCGGCATCACCGCCAACACCGACGGCATCGGTCTGGAGGCGCTGGGCGTCACCATGGACCGCGGCCACATCACCATTGACGGGCACTGCCGCACGAATGTCCCGGGCCTCTACGCCATCGGCGACTGCGCCGGCGCCCCCTGGCTGGCGCACAAGGCCTCGCATGAAGGCATCCACGCCGCCGAGCATATCGCCGGCTTCAGGACGCCCAACGTCCATTCCCCCATCGCGGGCTGCACCTACGCGCAGCCGCAGGTCGCCTCGGTCGGCGTGACCGAGCAGCAGGCGAAGGAGGAAAAGCGCGAGGTCAGGATCGGCCGCTTCCCCTTCAAGGTGAACGGCAAGGCCATTGCCTCAGGCGAGACCGAGGGCTTTGTGAAGACGATCTTCGACGCGAAGACCGGCGCCCTGATCGGCGCCCATATGATCGGCGCCGAGGTGACCGAGATGATCCAGGGCTATGTCACCGCCATCACGCTTGAGGCGACCGAAGAAGACATCCATGGCATCGTCTATCCGCACCCCACCATGTCCGAGGCCATGCACGAGGCCGCGCTGGATGCCTACGACCGGGTGATTCACATCTAGGATCGCGCGCCGCCCGAGCCGAACATGAGCGATTTGTAAGGATGGGGCAGGGGCCTTTGTCCTTGCGCGTCCGACCCTTGCAGACCTAGTCTGCCCCGCGTCTGAAACGGGAGAGGGCTCGCGCCTTGTTGCAGTATCCGGGCATTGTCCTCGCAGGCCTGATCCTGAGCCATGAGCCGGTCCTGCAGGATCCTGCAGTGCCGATTGTGAACCCCGGCGCCCCCGGGACCGCTTCGCGCCAGATCACGGCGGCCGAGGCGGTTGATCTCAGTCGGACCAGCTACACCGCAGAAGATGTGCGCTTCATGCAGCATATGATCGTTCACCACGGCCAGGCTGTGGAAATGGTCGCTCTCCTTGAGACCCGGGCCAGTTCGCCCGCAGTCCGGGCCATCGGTCGCCGTATCGCGCTGAGCCAGGAGGCCGAGATCGATCTGATGCGCAACTGGCTGCTGTCGCGGGGCCTGCCCCTTGAGGCGCCCGATCTCCACGCGGGCCACGGGCCGATGCCCGCCACCCCGACGGGGCATCAGGGGCACGAAGGCCATGGCGCCCATGCGGGCCACGGGGATCATGGCACCGCCCCGGTTGATCCCGACACCATCCCGATCATGCCCGGCATGCTGTCGCCGGTGCAGATGCGTGCCCTGGCCGCGGCCGAAGGCGCCGAGTTTGATCGCCTGTTCCTCGAGGGGATGATCCAGCACCATCAGGGCGCCCTCGATATGGTCGACGAGCTTCTGGCTTATCCGAACTCGGCGAATGATCCCATGCTGTCGGACTTTGCGTCGTCCGTCGTCGCCGACCAGTCCGCTGAAATTCTTCGTATGCAATCTCTTCTGTCTGACTTCTAATCTTCTAACCCAAGGAGCGGCCATGTTTGTTCGCAAAGCCCTGTATTCATCCGCGGCCGCCATGGCGGTCCTTCTCGGGGCGTCTGTCGCGTCCGCCCAGGTCCAGACCATTCCGGCCGACGAAAGGACCGAACTGACCTCCGGCATCTACGACGCCGGTGAAGCCAGCTCCGGCCTCGCGCTCGAGCATTCGGTTGCGCCGCCGCCCGGATTCTTTGATCCGGATGCCATCTTCGCGCCGCCGACCACGCGTGAGGAAGCCGAGGCCATGCGCGCCAATCCGCCGCGCTACAGCCCGCTGGCCCTCGCCAACACGGATATGGCGGTATCGGGCGGCCGACTGTTCGTCGGCAATTTCAACGGCTTCAACATCTACGACATCACCGGCTCGGGTGAGCCCGAGCTGATCGTCTCGGTCGTCTGCCCGGGCGGGCAGGGGGATCTGTCGGTCCACGGCAACCTGCTGTTCATGTCGGTCGAGCAGAACAACGGCCGTATCGACTGCGGCGCGTCCGGTGCCGGCGGTATGGTCAATCCCGAGCGCTTCCGCGGCGTCCGGATCTTCGACATCAGCGACATCAAGGCGCCGCGTCAGGTGGCGGCGGTCCAGACCTGCCGCGGGTCGCACACCCACACCCTGGTGCCGTCTGCTGATCCGCGTACGCTGTACGTCTACAACTCGGCCACCTCGGGCGTGCGCCGCAGCGACGAGCTGTCGATCTGTTCGGATGGCGAGCCCGGGACCAACCCGGAAACCGCGCTCTATTCGATCGACGTCATCGAAGTGCCGCTGGACCGTCCGCAGGACGCCGCCATCGTCAATCGCCCGCGGATCTTTGAGGATCGCGAGACCGGCGCCATTGCCGGCCTGTGGATGGGGGGACGCGCCGGCGTCTCGAGCCAGTCGACTGCCCGGACCAACCACTGCCACGACATCACGGTCTTCCCCGAGCTGAACCGGGCGGCGGGCGCCTGTAGCGGCAACGGCATCCTGCTGGACATCTCCGATCCGAAGAATCCGCAGCGTATCTCGGACATTTTCGATCCGGACATGGCGTACTGGCACTCCGCGACTTTCGACAATACCGGGGACAAGGTCGTCTTCACGGATGAATGGGGCGGGGGCACCGCGCCGCGCTGCACGGCCGAGGCACCGGGCAACTGGGGGGCCAACCTCGTCGCCACCATCACCAATGGCGAACTGCGCGGTCGCGCTTTCCACAAGCTGCCTTCGATCCAGGGCCCGGGCGAGAACTGTGTCGCCCACAACGGCAACATCATCCCGGTTCCCGGTCGCGACCTGATGGTCCAGGCCTGGTACCAGGGCGGCATCTCCATCATGGACTTCACCGATCCGATGAACCCGACGGAGATCGCCTATTTCGACCGGGGCCCGCTGGGCGACCGGCTGATGATCGGCGGGTCGTGGTCGGCCTACTGGTTCAACGGCCGGATCTATTCCAGCGAAATCGCCCGCGGCCTCGACGTCCTGCGCCTCGTGCCGTCGGACCAGCTGTCTGCCGCCGAGATCGCCGCCGCCGAAGCCATCATGATCGATGAGATCAATCCGCAGACCCAGACCCGCATCAGCTGGGCCAACACACCGGACGTCGCCGGCGCCTATCTGGACCAGTTGAAGCGTGCGGATGCCATCGACGCGGCTCTCGCCGGACAGGTTGCCGCCGTGATCGACGGCTGGCGCGCGGGCCGGATCGATGCGGTCGCTGCGGCGGCTGCGGTTGCGTCCCTGACGGCTTCGGCCGAGACCCAGGGCGTTGCGCCGCTCGCGGCTCGTCGCATGAAGGCCCTGGCCGAGGTGCTGGCCAGCGCTGCCGCCTGATCAGGACCTGACAGAAGGGGAGCCCGCCGGTACGAGTCCGGCGGGCTTTTCCCGGTGTCCGATATCCGCCTAAGATATATTATGCGAAGTGCGGGATGCCGCTCAGCGGTATTCCGGATTGGGATGGTCGAAGCGCTCGCCCTTGTCCCACAGGCTTTTCTGGTTGCCATGGGCCGGAATGCCGCCGGCATCCTTCAGCATGCGCGCCATGTGCATCAGATTCCAGGCCATGAAGGTCGTGTTGCGCCGCGTGAACTCATTGTCGAGGCCGACCTTGCCGTCATCGCCATAGGACGGCCCGGGGCCGGCTTCACCGATCCAGCCGGCGTCCGCCTGCGGCGGAATCACATATCCAAGATGTTGCAAGGAATACAGCACGTTCATGCCGACATGTTTGATGCCGTCTTCATTGCCCGTGACGATACAGCCGCCGACGCGCCCGTAATACGCATATTGCCCCTTGTCGTTCAGCTTGCCGGAATAGCCGTATAGCCGCTCGATCACCCGGGTGCAGATCGAGGACTTGTCGCCCAGCCAGATCGGCGTGCCGATCACCAGGACGTCCGCGTCCATGACCTGCTTCTGCACCGCGGGCCAGCCGTCGGTGTCGAAGCCGTGCCCGGCCATATCGGGCTGAACCCCGGGCGGAATGTCCAGATCGGCGCATCGTAACGTCGTTGTCGAGACGCCATTTGCCTCCATGATGGCGATCGCCACATCCATCAGAGTCTGGGTGTGGGAGGGCTCTTCGGACCGTTTGAGGCTGCAGTTGAGGAACAGGGCCTTGAGGTCATCGTATCGGGCCACGCGGGAGTCCTTTCGTCAAAGACTGAAGCGCGCGGTCCATCCGTCATGGGCAACATCGACATGGGCCGGCAGGCGCGACTTCAGCGACCGGTAGTCGAGGTCGAGGTGCAGGTTGGTCAGTACAGCGTTCGGGACCCCGGTTCGTTCAATCCAGTCCAGCGCCTGGTCGACATGGGCGTGCGTCGGATGGGGCGTCCAACGCAGCGCATCGACGATCCAGAGGGCGCTGCCCCGCACGGCTTCCAGCGCCGCCTCGTCGAGCGTGTCGACGTCGCTGGAGTAACTGACGGGACCCAGACGGTAGCCGACTGAGCGGATCGGCCCATGACCCTGTTCAAAGGTCACGACCGGGATGGATCCCCCTGCTCCCCCGATCGACCACGGCGTGCCGTGCGGGGGAATGTCCCGCGCCTCCAGCAAGGCCGGATAGCCCTGCTGGCTCTCGAAGATGTACTGGAACCGGCGTTCCAGCGCCGCGCGCGTCGGGCCGTCCATCCAGGCCGGAATCCGGGCCCGGTTTCGCAGCACAAAGACCCGGAGGTCATCGATCCCGTGGGTCTGGTCGGCATGGTCGTGGGTGTAGAGCACCGCATCGATCCGCTGCAGCCCGGCCATCAACGCCTGTTCGCGCAGGTCGGGCGAGGTATCGATCAGGGTCGTGGTCTCGCCCTCCGGACCCTTGAGGCGACCCAGCATCGAGCAGCGCATGCGCCGGTTCCTCGGCTCCTGCGGGTCACAGGCGCCCCAGTCCCCGTCCCCACGCGGCACCCCGCCAGACGAGCCGCAGCCGAGGACGACGACCTCCAGCTCGCGGGTCATGCGCCCTCCGGTCGGGGTATGCGGTCAAACAGGGCGAAGAAGGCGTCAGTCGTGCGGGCCTCGGCCTCGTCGCGGCCCCAGCCCCGGATCTCGGCCAGCTTGTCCAGCACGTGCCCGATGTAGGCCGGCTCATTCCGGCGTCCGCGATGCGGCACCGGCGCCAGATAGGGACAATCGGTCTCGACGAGGATCCGGTCCGCCGGCATGGCCCGGATGACAGCGCGTACGTCCTCGGCCGCCTTGAAGGTCGCGATGCCCGACACCGAAAACCATGACCCCAATTGTGCTGCAAGTTCCGCAAGTTCTGCGCCACTCGTGTAGCAGTGCATCAACAATTTGAAGGGCCCTGCCGACATCTCCTCGCGCAGGATTCCGGCCATGACGTCGTCGGCCTCGCGCGTATGAACCACCAGCGGCAGCCCGGTCTGCCGGGCAGCCTCTATGTGCACCTGGAACACAGCCGCCTGTACGTCGCGTGGGCTCAGGTCATAGTGGAAGTCCAGGCCACACTCCCCGATTCCGACGACCTTTTTCTTGCTCGCCAGCGCCACAAGACGCTCGACGGTCAGATCCTCATAGTGGCGCGCCTCATGCGGATGCACCCCGACCGTGCACCAGATGTCGTCGTGCGCCATGGCCAGGCCGTGGGTAGCCTCAAAGGTCGACAGGCGGTCGGAAATCTCGACCATCAGGCCCACGCCCGCCTCGCGCGCCCGGGCGATGACCGCATCGCGATCCTCGTCGAACTGGGGCGCGTGCAGGTTGACGTGACTGTCGATCAGCATGCGGCGCGCGCCCTTGCCCGGTCCAGTTCGGCCATCAGGGTGAACAGGACATCCTGCCGATCGAGATTCAGACCTGCCGTCTGGTCGGCGCGTGTCTGGATGCTGGACCACAGTTCGGCCCACGCCTCCGCGCCCTGTCCGCCCTTTAGGGCCCGGTCCCTAACGGCGGCGCCCAGGCGATCGAGGATCAGCTCGAACTTCGGCCCGCCATCCGCCCGTTTCAGGCTCTCGGCAACCGGGACCACCGCGCTCATGTCGGGGCCCTGCATCCAGCGGTCAACAAGGGCATCGATGGCGGCCACCTCATCTCCCGCCAGCGCCAGGGCCCGGCCGGGTGAGCCCCCGGCTGCCCGTGCCGTCGCGCGGGCCTGATGACCGTCCAGCCCCATCCGATCCTGCAACAGGCTTGCCAGCCGGTCCTCACTCCACACGGGAAAGCCCAGCCGCCGGCAGCGGGAGCGGATGGTCGGCAGCAAACGTCCGGGAGAGTGGGTGATCAGAAGCAGGACACCCCGCTCAGGCGGCTCTTCAAGAATCTTCAACAATGCATTGGCGGCATTGACATTAAGATCATCCGCGCTGTCCACGATCGCCACCCGCCACTCCGACCGTGAGGGGCTCTTGGAGAAGAACCCCGGCAGCTCGCGGGCCTGATCGACCGAGATGGTCCTGCGCGCCTTGCTGCCCTCGGTCACGCGCTCCAGCACCATCAGATCGGGGTGCGACTGCGCTGCGACCAGCTGACTGGTCGGGTCGCCGGGCGCGCTGCCGAGGGGCCCCCGCGTCGGGTCCGGAGCTGCGCCGAGCAGTCGCCGCGCCGCGCGATAGGCAAAACCCGCCTTGCCCACCCCCTCGGGCCCGCACAACAGCCACCCGTGGTGCAGTCGCCCGCCCGCCATGGCATCGACGAACGCCTGTTCCGCGGCCTCATGGCTGACCTCGTCATAGCGATCGCGCGGATGGGCCGTCACGCCGGCACCTTCGGAAGGGGCAACCGGGCCTCGACCGCGTCCCAGACCCGCAGGGCCACACCATCCTCACTGCCGCGGGCATCGATCACCCGACAGCGATCGGCATGGTCGGCCGCGATCTCCAGAAAGGTGCGGCGCAGCCGCTCGTGAAAGGCCAGCCCCTTCGACTCGAACCGGGTCTCGAACAGCCCGCGGCCAAAGGCCCGCTCCAGCCCCTCCTCGACCGGAAGGTCAAAGATCAGCGTCAGGTCCGGCTGGTCCGCCGCAACGACGGCCTGATCGAGGGCCTCGATGAAAACCCGGTCCACGCCGCCGCCGCCGCCTTGGTAGGCGCGGCTGGAATCCGCAAACCGGTCACAGATAACCCAGTGTCCGGCGGCCAGGGCCGGCCGGATGGTGCGCTCCAGATGATCGTTTCGTGCGGCGAACATCAGCAGCACCTCCGTCTGCGGCGACCAGCGCTCCCCCTCGCCGTTGACCACCAGCTCGCGGATGGCTTCGGCGCCCGGTGATCCGCCCGGTTCCCGGGTCAGCAGAACCTCGAGGCCACGCGCCCGCAGCCGGTCAGCCAGTCGCCCCGCCTGGGTCGACTTGCCGCTGCCCTCCCCGCCTTCAAAGGTGATGAAACATCCGCGCGCCATTCCGCCAGAATGGCGGCATGGCAGGATGAAACCAAGCCCGTTGCAGCGATATCAACAGGCATACGGCCTAAAGCCTTGGCGCGGGCCCCAGATAGCGCACCCGCACCCGGCCCACACCCCGCTGCAGCAGCCCCAACTCATCCGCTGCCCCGCGCGAGAGATCGATGATCCGTCCATCGACGAACGGCCCCCGGTCATTCAGCCGCAGCACGACGGAGCGTCCGTTGTCGAGATTGGTCACCTCGACCAGACCGGGCAACGGCAGGGTCTTGTGCGCCGCCGTCAGGGCGTTCTGGTCAAACCGCTCTCCCGTCGCCGTCGGCCGCCCGTCAAATCCCGGCCCGTACCATGAGGCCATGCCGACCTCTTCATAGTCGGGGTCCTCGGCCGGATGGTACCAGCGCCCACGGATCTGGTACGGCCGCATGGTGCCCGACACGATGGGTGCCGGATTGTCGACCCGCACCGAGGCCCCGGACCGCGCCCCACCCGTCAGGCCTGTCGCCCGCGCCCCCAGCCGCACCGTACCCGCCGCGACATTGTAGCTCCCTTCAGCCACGTCGCCGGCCAGCCCGGCCGCGGCCCCGAGGGTGCCGCAGGCCGACAGGCTCAGCCCCGCCAGTGAAACCGCCAGAAGGCGAACCGCAGATACAGGTCTGGTCATGACGCACCGGGTCTGAAAAGCAATTTGAGCCCGTCAGAATGCCCGCAGCATTTTCTTCTTTGGTTAACGCCCCCTCCCCCTGCTATGAGGCCGGTCCACTCCGGGGACAGGTGGCCGAGTGGTTTAAGGCAGCGGTCTTGAAAACCGCCGTGGGTTCACGCCCACCGTGGGTTCGAATCCCACCCTGTCCGCCAACCGTCGTTGTTTTTGTTGTGAAAATGGCGCGACGGAGAATCTTACCCCACAACCGCCCCCGCAACGCGATTGGAGCGCGGCGCGCTGGCATCGCGGATCGCCGTCAGGACTTGGAGCGCCAGCCGCTTGTCGGTCGTGCCGGTGGCAAAGTCCTGCGACTCGTCGGGGTCGTGATGGATGCTGAAGAAGGCCAGCGTCTTCGCCGGGGCATAGTCGCCCGTTGTGGGTAGGGCCAAGGCCCAGTCCAGAAACCGCTCGTGGCGGGCCTCCCATGCCTCCCATTGCGCCTCCGAAAAGCCGCCCTGATCCATGAGGTCGGCAATCCGGCAAATCTCTGTCCCTTCGATCTGGGCATGATTTAGCGCCTCGGCGGGTGCCATCTGGGCTTGAGTGGGGGCGGTCATGGTCAGTCTCCTTGCGTTGTGGCGGGTTGCGGCAGTCACGGGCGCACCCCGAAAGGGTCGCCGTCATAGTGCGTCTGATCTTCGTCCGCCGTGCCCGGGTTGCGATAGGGAATCGACGGGCCTTCGTCCTCCGGCTCGTCGTCGCCACTGTCGGCAAGGTCGCACCGGTCGTCGTCAACGGCCTTGTCCTCGTCGCCGTCCTCTAGGTCCGGGTCGCCGTCGTATCGGTCGAGGGCTGCGATAGCGTCCTCAATCGCCTGTTCAAGCTCTGCGCGGGTCTCTGCAAGCGAGCGCATCAGGCCAGCTCCAGGGCGGCGCCAGTGACAGGCCGGGAGGGGCGCGGGGTGGCGGCTGGCAATGGCGAGGAAGCGGCGCCACGATCAAAGAACTTGGCGAGGGGACCGAGGTCGCCGATAGCGGGCGTCCAGCTCGGGTTGATGCGCGCGAGGTTGCGCGACGTGCTATAAGGCGCACAGGCCATGACGTGATCTCCAAACGATCCGTTGCGGTTTAGGGCCGGGGCGGAGGCTGCAACTTCCCCCCGGTCCGTTATTGTGATAACACACTTCCTGTGATGACGCAAACCCTGATAACACAGAAACGACGCGGCCCGGCTCCGACCGGCAAAGGGACGCTTGTCGGCGTCCGCCTTCAGCCGGATCAGCTCAACAAGTTGGACGCTTGGCGCGCGGGCGAGGCCGACAAGCCCACGCGGCCTGAAGCCGTCCGGCGCCTCATTGCGGGTGCGCTCGAATGACCGTGGCGGCCTGCGACGCATAGGAGCGAGTTGGCGACAACTTGTCGCTATCTTTGGCAGGTCCGGGCTTGGCATTGACCAGCCCCTTCCGCTTGAGGATTTCCTCCCGGCGGACTAGCCAATCCTCCCGCCAAGGCGAAGGCGCTCAGCACGCCTCCGGTCGGCGCTCGATGCCTGCCGCGAAACGCTGACGCCCTGCGCCGTGCGTGCGTCGGTGTAGGGTTGCGTCCGGCTGTCAACGTAGGCGTCGAAGCGGTCGTCCTTCGTCGTAACAACGATGTTGACCGCCTCCCGGATCGGACCGGCACCGGCCGCGATCTGGGCACGCTGCGTGCTGCCGTCATTGATCGGGCCGGGGTTGAACGTCCCCGAACCGCTGGAACGACCCCCGCCCGTGCGGATGCCCATGCTGAGAAGCAGGGCCGTCATCGCTGCGACGACCGGGAAGGCATACGGGCCGAGCGTAGCGAACATCCGCGCCGCACCCTCGGCAGCAAGGGCCGCGCCGCGCGCCAGACTGTTGCCAACCGACGTGCCGGTGAAGGCGGTGTCCGCGACCATGGCTTGAAGCATCCCGGCGAGCTGGACCAGACGGAAGGCTTGCTCCGCAGCTTGAAGAACCCGATAGCCGTCCGAGCCTTCCTTGAAGAAACCCTTGGCGGCAGCGGTCATGTCGCCATAAACCCCGATCTGGGCTTGGGCACGCTCGCGGTCAGCCTGCGCCCCGGTGAGGCGGTTTTGCTCTTCGGCCAAGGCAATCTCGGCCAGCCGGGACTGATAGCCGGTCGTGACCGTCAGCAGGTCGCCCAGCGCCCGGCCGCTTTCCCCGAAGGCCGAGGACAGGCCCCGCGATACATCCCGGGCCAGATTGTCGATCAGGCGCAGTTCGTCCGCCAGCATCTCCAGCGGCGTAATCAGGTCATCCGACAGCACGCGAAGCGGATCGCCGTCGCTCAAGCCGGTCTGGCGAGTAAGCCGGATGCGTTCGCCCCGGGCCTCACGTCCGCCCCTCGCGCCGGTTGCGCGTTCGGCCTCCGCCTCGCCAGCATCGGCTAGGATGCGCGCTTGACCAGAGGCTCGGGTGTTTGCACGCCAGCGATCCATGAAGCCGTTGACCATGGCCTCGCCGAGCGCCTGCCCCTCCGCAAAGGCCCCGCTGACGTCCATGCCAAAGGCACCCGCCGAACCACGGAAGGGGTTGGCTACGCTGAGGCGAACGTGGTCCAGATCGCCTCCAACGGCTCCGGCCAGCAGCCCTAGAGGAGACAGCGGCCCCAGCTTCTTGGCAGCCGCCAGCAGGCCATTGATGCCGTCGATCCCGGCGTTAATCATCTCCTCGATGCCGTCGACCACGAAGGAGACCGCCGTAAAGGTCGCATCGCCGATGACGTTCGGGATTTGCCGCCAGGTCGTGGCGATGGCCTTGAACGCACCCAGCCAGTTGCCGACGAAGGACTTGACTGCGTTACCCCCCATGCGGGTCAGCCAGTCCATGGCGTCAGTAAAGCGCGACGACACCCAGTCGAGTTGCGGGCCGAACGCCTCCTGAAACATCTCCTTGATGGTCGTGCCCAGACCCCGGAACGCATCCCCTGCCGTGGTGGTCGTTGTGGTGCCCGCCTCGGCAAGGCGCTTCATCTGGCCCTCGGACAGCTCCATGCCGTCCGTAAGGTCGCCAATGTCCCGCGTGAGGGATCGGGTCGCCAGAGACCAGCTTCCCCACACCCCGGCCGCCGCCGCGCCAACCGCCGCGATGATCGGGAGGATCGGCGCCATGGCAGCCCAGATTGCACGGCCCATTCCGGCCATCGCCCCGCTGACGGTCGTGCCGGTGCGGATCGCAGCCATCTGGAAGATGTCCATGATCTGCGGGCCTTGCTGCACCGCGATCAGAAAGGGGTTCACCCCCATGGCCATCTGCACGCCAACGTCCGTCATCTGGCGGCTCATGTTGAGCCCTTCGGAAGCCGTGAGACCCATACCCGCACGCGAGGCAGCCAGAACGGCCGTCTGTTGACGCACCGCGACATTCATGGTCCCGACCGCGCCGTCAGCTCGACGTGCGGCGACGGCAAGCCGGTTCTCGGCCTGTGTTGCCCGGTCCGCCGCCATCGCCATGTCGTCGAGGCGGTCCTCTGCGACCTCGGCCTCTTGCGACTGAATCCGAATTCCAAGGGTTGCCAGGTCCATTACAGTCCGCCCTTTTCAATGCACTCACGAATAGCGTTGCGGCGCGCGACCGTCGTGTCGGCATAAGCCTCAATCAATCCGAAGTCCCGACAGGCTCGCTCGATCTCGGCTAGCTTGCGGTCAAGAGAAGCGGTCTCGCCAAAGCTGGCGCCAGCCGCTGCAATGTTGCAGGCCTTAAGTTGTTCGACCAGCTCGCGCGCGATTTGAAGCTGGGCGACTTTCTCCAAAGTAAGAGGAAGGGCCAACCCTTTATCTAGCACGCGCTCAACCGTGCGCCGCACCGCGTCGGCCTTTTGTTGTGCAGTCAGTTTTGTCATGTCGCCGTGTCCAGTTTCGCCGTCGTGATTATAGCACAACGCGGCTTCGCTTACTTAAAAATGTCGGGGCGACGACTGAAAATATAGCCGCCGCCCCCGCGCCACGGGCGTCCCTCATCCCTGTGTTTCGCCCGGTCGCGATCCGTCATGCCGCCTGTTCGCCGGGGTCGATCCCAAGGGCGCCGCGCAGCTTGCGATTTGCCTCCTCGGCGAGGCGCTGGCCCGCGTCCGCCGCTTCCTCGGCCTGCCGGTCGCGCAAATCATCGGCGCCGCGCTCGAAGGAGTCTTCGAGGATGTTCATGTGTTCCAGAGCCGTCGCCATGTCGTGCATCTCCTCGACGTATCCGGGGTTCTGTTCGCTGACGAAGCGGCCGACGACTTGCTCCGGCGGGAGGGTAAAGCCGCCGACCGTGATCGGGCTGGGGGCGTTGCGGACTGCCGCCAGGACCACCCTGTCGCCACGTTTGGCAGCAGCCTGAAGGGCGGCGTCTCGATCCTTGTCGGACTTCATCTCTCGCAGGGCGCGCCGCACCTCATCGGCGCCCGGCGGGTCATAGCGAACGCCCGCGCGCTCAAGGGCCTGCGCCTCGCGTTGCTCCATCGTGCGGATAAACTCGCCCGCGAGAGTGTCCAGCTTGCCCTTTGCGATTTCAGTCGTTCGGCGGACCTTCTGCCGAAGCTCCAGCGCGTTCGCCTCGCGGGTCTTCAGAGGCGATTGTGCCTCGCGGACCGCCAGCAGTCCGTCGAAAGTGGTCTTCAGCTCTTCGGCGGCCCCAAAGAGGCGCGAGAAGAGGGCGTCTTGGCCACGGTGCGCGAAGGCCTTGCGCAGGCTTTGGCTGTTGATCGCGCCGGGGCGGAAGGGGGATTTGGGCATGGTATCGTCTCTCAGTTGCGGGCCTTGGCCCTTGGGGGTGAAGTCAAACGGAGGTCCAGCGCGGACGATCTGGGGTCCGGGCGTAGGCGTAGGTTCCGAAAAGGGCGGTCGGCGCCTCGGGCTTGGCGCGACACAGGCCGATGACGCCGGCTGCCGCATTGGCGAGGTCGTCGTGAGCGTTCGGGGCGTGGTCGATCATCTCGCGCCCGCCCCTTGAGACGCGGCGCTCCAACCCGACCAGTTGCGAAACGAGCCGATCAGAGTCGAGGAGGTCAGCCTTGCCGCTATTCAGAACAGGCAAGAGGTCGCGGTATATTTCCGACCGCGTAGGGTGTGATACCTGATAGGTGATCCCCCGCTTGCGGAACTGTTCTTTAGGCCACTCGCCCGCGTATTTGTCGCCCGTGACGTGTGTCAGTCCGTAAGAGGCCAGGACGGCGCAAAACTCTTCAACCACGTTCTCAGGTGAGAATGGCGCCTTGCGCTCCCGCAGGCAGTCGAGAACCGCCGTCTCGCCGTCTGTGTGACCTATGGCGAGGGTCATGGCGTCTGACACGCCCCCGGATGGGTCAACGAAGGCCCGATACCGGATCCCCGGCTCAGGCGCGCGTTCGACCACGCCCTCAGTGATGCAGGCGCGAACCACCTCAAGACTGACGAAGGCCTCTATGTCCTTGCGGAACTCGGCGCCGTATTCGGCAGATGCGCTCGCCGGGTCGCGCTCATAGGCCCGGTCGATCACCGACTGGCGGATCGTCGGGTTCATGTCGCGGGTTTGAGCCTTCCAGACCAGCGGAGCGCCGTCTTGCCCCCAGTGGGTCTTGTAGGCATCCCAAAGGGCGCCCCGGCGGGCGTAGGGCGAAGACGCACAGATGAGGACAGACCCGGGGATCGACGCCATACCCGGGCGCACAGCGTCCAGAATGGCATGGTCAGGTTCTGCCGCGTCGTCATCGGAGCGCCAGAAGGCGATCTCATCCGCCAGCACGGCCGCGAAGGCATAGCCGCGCGTGGTCCTGAAGGAGGCCGTGCCGACCTCAATCGTGACCTGATTTTCAAGGTCGAGACTGTCGGCGGTCTCCCCAGTAATCCTTGCCTTCAGCATGGCCACGCCGTGCATCAGGCCCTTGATGTATCGCATGATGACGCGGGCCTGTCGTCGGTCGGCTGCGATCACCATGACAGTTGCACGCTCGCCCGGTTGCAGGTGCTGGCGATACTCTTTGAAGGTGGCGAGATAGACGGCCACCAGCGCCATGATGAAGGACTTGCCGCCGCGACGGCCGATCACAAGCCAAGCCTCCTCCCCGATGCCCTCAGGGGCCACAGAGCGGCCCGTGTGGTTGCGGTAAAGGGTCAGGGCCTCATCATCCATCGGCAGGCCAAAGAGGGCAGCCAGGAAGGCCCGCCAAGCGGTCCAGTCGCCACGCGTGAACCACGGGGCAAAGAGATTAGGGTCGGCGCAGGCCTGAAGGATGTTCATCGGGCGGCCTCCTCTTGCTTGGCGAGATAGTCCTTGAGGTTCGGGGTGACGTCCCGGGCGCGGCGCTCCAACCCAAGGGCCTCCAAGTGGCGGCGCTGGGCATTGGCGAGGGTCAGGAAGGCGTTGACGTCTACGGCTTCGCCCGCGAGGTAAGCGGCGGACCTGTCCCGCATCATCGCCCCCATGATGGCGGCAGCCGTGATGACCTCGGCCTTCATCGCAGACACGGCATCCCATCCGCCAAGGTCGGCGGCGAGTTGTTCCCTCAGCTCCGCCGTGTCCCGGTGCGCCCGGGTGCGCTTGTCGAGGTCATTCAGGGTGCGCAAGCGGGCCTTACCGGCCTCGCGCCGGGGGGCTTTCGGGCGTGCTTCAGCGGTCATTAACCGGCCTCCGTTGGCGGGTGCTTTGTGGGGTATTAACGGCAGGAACCCTTATACGGCCTACATTGCGGGCCATGATGGGGGACGAAGGCTCCGCCATGTCTTGAGCCGGGGAAAAGGCGCTGGCGCGCGTCTCGAAACGCCCGAGGGCAACCCGTGAGCCGAGGCAATCTGACTCCCATGCCCACACGGCATCCGGTTCACCATCATGCAGCGTGGCGGCCTCTATGATCGTCAAACCCATGTGACGCGCTCCTTCGCCTTGGCGGGACCTTGGGTGGGCGCGACGGTCTCCCGGCAATAGGCCAGGATGCTTGGCGGGGCTTTGCATCCGGGTTGATCGGGGGGCGGGCCATGCTCTGCCCTCCACCACTGACACCGCTCCCAGCTACGGATTCTGCCTAGCCACTCCGCATCCGCTTCGGATCGCCCGTCGAGGAACAACGCATCTGCGCTCGGCAGGTAGGCTTCCCATCCGCGCTTGTCGGTTAGCCACTTGTGGGCTGGCCCCATGAAGCGCCCGTCTTGATCCTTGGCGTCGGACGACTGCTTGACGAATGTGCCAACGGCTATGCGAAGGGCCTTTGCGGACACACCGCTGCCGATGATCTGGACGCAGGCCTTCCGGACCAGAGCGGCGTTCGACCGGCTAGCAGAGGCCTTCGGAAGAGATGCCCATACGGAGGCTATCTCCTGCGAGTCCTCAGCCGTAAGAAGCGCAGCTTCTCTTTCAGAGGGTTCAGTCAAAGGGTTAGGTGGCAATGGGTTGCCGGTCACCTCGGCAATGGACTGCCGGTCCATGCGGCACTCGGTTACCGATCCATGCGGCACTACACTGCCGGTCCATGCGGCAATGGGTTGCCGGTCACTCCGGGCCATACGATAGCGATCGGGGCGATTGAATCCCCCCTTCTCGACCGTCAGGTGTCCCCTCTCGACAAGCTGCCTTATCAGGTTGCGCACCTGCCGCTCCTTGACACCGGCCAGCGCGCCAAGCCTTTTTTGACCGGGCCACGCATCGCCCGTCATGCGGTTCAAGTGACGCGAGATGGCGAACGCCAGACAGAATGCTGCCGGGGCGATCTTTTCATCGTCCTGGACCCGCTCCAGCCACTGCAACCGGTCGGCGGTGTGAGTGTCGGGGGGCGGCTTCAACGGGCCACCTCCAGCCCCTGAAAGTGCCCGTCGTCGCTCACGATGCTGCGAAGCGTCAACCTTGCGCAAAGTGCCGGTGCGGGACTATATTCAGGGTGCGAGCCGTCCAGCCGCGTGATTTCTTGATCGGGTCGCCTTTTCGCCGGGGCGACCCGTTCTTGTTTCAGGGCCATGCGTTCAAGCGACCTCCGCACCGGCCAGCGCGCGGCGCAGCTCGCCCACGTTCCAAGCGGTGACGGCTGGCCCCAGTTTTCGGGGGCGGGGTATGCGGCGATCTCGCGACCACCTCCAGATTGACGCGGGGGTCACAGAGTAAAGGCTAGCGACCGTTTCGACCCTGACGAAGGCGGCATCAGGTAGCCCGTCGAACCGCGAGAGGTCGTCTGGATTGAGTGACATTGTTTGGATGCTCCGGCGTTTGACCCGGATATCCATGTGTCCCATTTGGCCGCGTCAGGCCAATGAATGCCGGTCTAGTCTATCCGGAGAACGTCTGGACCGTGGCGGGCACGTGAGGCAGCAAGCCGCTGCCGGGCCTCGTCTTTGTGGTCAGCCCAAGCCACCTCAATGCTGGCCCGGCTCAAGCCGAACTCCTCCATGGCGAAGGTCACCGCCGACTCGTGACACCCGGGGTCTAGCGCTCCCCGGCGCGCCATGAACGAGGCGATCCGAAGCCCGCGCGACCGGCGGCGGGCCTGCGCTGCTGTCCCCTGTGAGGCCCGCACAAGGTCAGGATGCTTTGTGAGGGTCAGGCGATAGCCGCCCGACTCCGCTGCGCCGCCCTCGATCAAATGAACCAGACCCGCTCGGATTCTATCAGGCAGGGGGTCGCCAGCCTTCAGCATGGCGGCAAGAGGGGCAAGGTCGCCCTCCCACAGCCCACGTATGGCCGCCCATCTGCGGGAGCGGACAATGTGGTCGGGGTCAGTCATGCCGCCCCCCGGATCGGCGTCACATTGCCCTTCGAGGCAGGCCTAGACAGGAACGCGGCCCAATCGGCCATGAGGCGGCGACGGCGGTCGAATAGGTCGCCCCGGCGATAGGCGGCCTCGACCTTATTCCCCACGGTATGCGCGAGGGCCATTTCGCAGACCTCCGATGGGTAGGCGGTGCGCTCCGCGCTCCAGTCTCGAAAGGTGGAGCGGAAGCCATGGGGCACGGCATCGACCTTCATCCGGCGCATAACTGCGGATAGGGTCATGTCTGACAGGGGGCCGCCACGGGCCGCCGGGAAAACCAAGTCTGTATTTCCCATGCGCGGAACTTTGGCCAATAACGCCAAGGCCTCGTCAGACAGGGGGACGCGGTGCTCCCTTCCCGCCTTCATCCGTTCGGCTGGCACGGTCCAGATACCTGCTTCAAGGTCTATTTCAGGCCACCGCGCGCCACGCACCTCGCCGGAGCGGGCTGCGGTCAATATGGCGAACTCCAGCGCGCGCGCGCCCATGCCCTGCTGCTCCCGAAGCCGCGCCATGAACGCCCCAGCATCATCAATCGCCAATGCGCGGTGATGGGTGGGCTTCGCTACGCGCGAGGGCTTTGCGAGGAGCTTATCCAGATGACCGCGCCAGCGGGCGGGGTTCTGCCAAGGCCCGTCGATCTGGCCCCGGGCCTGTGCTGCGTCAAGCACCTGCTCAATACGCCCTCGGAGCCGCTTGGCCGTCTCGGTCTTCGTCGACCACAGGGGTTCAAGGACCTTCAGAACGTGGGCCAGGGCGACGTCACCCACGGCAAGCTCACCGATCACGGGGTAAGCATAGGCCTCCAGCGTGTTTTTCCACTGTTGCCGGTGTTTGGGATTGGCCCAGCTCTTTTCATGGGCCGACATGAAGGCTTCTGCCGCCTCTCGGAACGTCGCGCGCCGCCCCGCAGCGGCCAGCAGGGCCTGTTTCGCGGCCTTCCGGTCAGCGATAGGGTCGCGGCCCTCGCGGATATCCCGACGGGCCTTGCGAGCGGCTTCGCGGGCATCCTTGAGCGAGACCTCAGTAAAGGCGCCCAGCCCCATCTCCCTGCGCTTGCCGCCGACCATGGCGAGAAGGGTCCACGAGCGGGCGCCGGTTTCCGTTATTTGCAGATGAAGGCCGGGCACGCCGCCGACGGCATGGCGACCGGGAATGGCCAGACGCCTGACGGCAACGTCGGAAAGCTCTCGCGCGATCTTGGGCAACTGAACCGCTCCCACATCTTACCCCACAACGCGGGCGTTATTCGGTGATACGGTATGATCTGGCGTGGGTCAAGCAAAAGCCCGTATTCCGGGCGTTCCGGCGGCATTGTGATGCCGGATGATACCGCGTGAGGTTCGACGGTGGCAGACACCCTGTCCGCCACCGCCGGGCGCACCGAAGTGCGAAGACAATAGCGCGGCAACCCCAAGATGCTTTCAACTGACCCTGTGCACGTCACAGGGGAAGGAAATTCTCATCCTGTCTGATCCGGTGGGGATGACGTCGTGAAAGAAGTGGGCCGGGAATATCGTGAGCTGCCCCGGCCGGGGCATGACCCGTCTTTCCCCCCAGCATGCCACATGACCTCCGGCGTACTGGTCGGCAGGCCCGATCTGCAACGCCCCCGCTCCGGTCTCCGCAGCATTGGAGGCCGGATTCTCGAGGTGATAAACTGCGGATATGACTGACGTCAGGTGGATGTGCTGGCCGTTCCGCCCACCCCGGCTCAGCAACGTCGCGCCGGTCGAGAGCGTGGCCTTCTCCAGCGGCAGTGGAAGGCAATGGAAAAGCCCCCGCTCCTCCGCTTCGACAAGATAGGTGTCGATCGCTGCACGAACCGCCGCCTGCAACCTCTTGATCGTTGGCGATCCGGAAAGATCGGGGTGGGGTACGATCGTCTTCTCGGGGGGGCCGTTGCCAGAGGCTATTTCAACGGCTTCCCGGGCCAGCCCCTCGTTGAACTCCGCGAGATCTGCGTCGAGGAACTCCTCGATCGGGCCGACCCGAACATGCCTGTTGAGATCCACCAGGCGGGCTGCACTGCGCTGGTCTCCGACCATGGAGAAGGCAAGTGCTCGATTGGCCGTAAAGACCGAGCTCGTCCCGAAGCGCGCTTCCAACTCATCGCACAGGGTGAACATCGTCGACGCGTTCTTCTCCCGCGCCGCGTGATGGAGAATATGCCAGCATGCCTCGTTTGTATTCCCCAGCCGGGCCGCAGTCAGAAAATGGGTCCGGGCCTCGCTGTGGTTCCCGAGGACGGTGTGGGCCAGACCGGCCTGCATGCTGAGGTCGTAACCCGGCGCGCTGTGCGCCGCGAAGCCGCGATCACATGCCAGCAACGCATCGCTGGCACGGCCGATCTCGAGATAGCAGCGGGCAAGCCTCGCCCACCCGACATCCATCGGGATACCGGCTTTCGCGGCGGCCTCGAAAAGATCGGTCGCCCTCGCGAAGTTGCGGCTGGAAAACGCAGCATTTGCTTCCGCCAGAATCGACCAGGGCGATGACGGACTATGCAAGGACGCCTGGCGCGCCAGGGTCGCGAGGACTGCAGCACTCGGTCTCGCCGGCTGGCGCGGTTCGATCCATTGCATGGTGGTTCAATCCATAGGCAATTCCAGCACTGTCGGGTAGCCCCGCGCCAGCCGGGATCGGACATCCGACAGTGCCGGAAGCGGCGTTGCGTCACGCTTGACGCGGGAGTGTCCCGCAGATGATCGTGAAGACCCAGATTCTGCGCAGGTATCGGAGACCGATCAAGGATGGATGGACATGTCCTTGGTCGTCCGCATCGCAGTATTTACGGCCTGACTTTGGCCAGCGACGTATCGCTCCCCGAACTGCCCGAAGCCCGCCCGGGTGCATTGCCCGAAGTCGTGATCCGGCGCGGCAAGGTACCTGCGGTCTGGGAAATGACCGATCCACTGAACGTGCGCACCTTCGTAGACGGAACACCGGAGCAGCTCTGGCTTAGGGTCCCGGGTGTCCTCAGGATGTCGGTGTCCAGCGGTTCTCGCATCACATTCGAGCTCGAAGGGCCCGAAATACTGGACGCGGCGCGGCCGTTCTTGCTGGGTTCGGGCCTCGGCGCCCTGCTGATGCAGCGCGGTCTGATGGTGCTGCACGGCAACGCGATTACCCGGGCCGGCAGTCCTGATGCCCTCATTTGCATTGGCGATTCCGGCGCAGGGAAATCGACCACCGCACTGGCAATGTCGAGGCGCGGGTTTGCCGTCCTTGCTGATGACGTCTGTCCGATCTGCCCCGAGGGCTGGGTCCAGCCGGGAATGGCCCACGTCAAACTGTGGGATGTCACGGCCCGGCATTTCGGGATCGACACCGCCTCGCTGGTACCGCTGCGGACCGGGGATCCCTAGTTCTACCTTCCTCTCGGAGCGGACTATTGCGCCGAGCCCCGCAAGGTCAGAACCTTCATATGGCTGGTTTCCGGTGAGACGGACAGTGTGCAGCTTGAGGAAGTGAGCGGCTTCGCCAAATTCGCTGCGCTACGAAACAACATTTACCGGCCGGAGTATCTGTTGCCCCTCAAGCTTGGAGCGATGTGTCTGGAGCAGGTCTCCAAGCTCGCGGCGCGCACCCGCGTTTACAAGATCACACGGCCTTCCGTCGGTTTTGACCTTGACCCCCTTCTGGATACGATCGTTGACCTCTATGACCGGGATTGAGCCAGGCGCCACGCTCCGCGGGGCAAGGCAAGTTACAGGGGCAGGAACCCGTCCATGACCGTTGCGCTACCGACCCCCGAAACGAAGCTGCGGCGCACTCGCGATATCGTCGCCACCGATATGAATGGCGAGACCGTCATGATGAACGTCGAAAAGGGGACATATTTCGCACTGACCGGCAGCGGCGGGCAGATCTGGACCGCACTTGGCAGCCCGTCGACCCTGCAGGAAATCATCACATTCGTCAGGCGCGAGTTTGACGTTGCCCAGATCGATGACCTGGACGCGATGATCACCGAGTTTGTCGGCAAGCTGCTGGATCACGAGCTGGTCGTCCCGGTAGACTAGGCGCCATGTTCGCTGCGGTCGTCGCCCGCGCGACGCGTTCCGGGCCGGCGCAATGGGCAGCGGCCGATACCTTGCTCGGCGCCCTGTTTCCCTTCGCCCGGCCTGACCGGACCGGCGTTTGGCAAGACGGTCGGGCCCTGTTGGTTCAGGGGCTGATCCACAACACCCCCGAATCCTTGCGTGAGCAGGTCCCCGAGACCTGCCGGGAGACAGGGCGCGTGATCGTGAGCTGGGTCCGGCTCGACAATCGTGAGGCGCTGTGTGCGTCGCTCGGCCTGTCCTGCCGTGGCGATCTCACCGATCCGCAGATTATCCTGGCCGCGCACCGCCGATGGGGAGAAGACTGCGCCAGCCACCTCGACGGTGATTTCAGTTTCGTGATCCATGATCCGGCAAGCGGCAGAACCTATTGCGCGCGCGACGCCATGGGCGCCAGGCCGCTCTACTATTTTCTGGACGATGCGTTCCTCGTCGCGGCGACATCCATCGCGGCAATCAGATCCATCAGCAGCTTGCGCCTCACGCCCTGCCTGGAATGGGCGGCGTTGTTCGCGGCCGGCATGGGGTTCGCCCATGACCAGGGCGCCTATGAGCAGGTTCGCAAACTCCCTCCCGCGCACGACATGGCGCTCGACAGCGGCTGCTCGACCGGGCCGCGGGAATATTTCACCTTCGATCTCGCAGCGCCGCATTCCGCCCGGCGTGACGAGCGCTGGGTGGAGGACTACCGCGCGGCATTTGATCGCGCGGTCCGGGTGCGTGCGCGCAGCGAATTCCTCATGGGGGCCGACAGCTCCGGTGGGCTGGACTCCGCCTCGGTCGTCGCGACCCTGACGCCCCTGCTTCCGCATGATCCGGCTGACTTTCACGTCTTTGCGATGATTGCGATGGAACAGGAACCCGAGCTGGTCGACGCCGTCTCGGCCATGTGCGGGGTGGCGAACACGCACAGGCTGACAGGCATTGAGATGCTGCGGATCGATGACAGCTTCGAGCGGGCGCTCGCCGTCCTGGGTCACCCGCCCGAGCACGGACAATTGCTGCTCCATCCCGAGTTCTTTGCCCTGTTTCAAGCGCTCGGTGTGCGTACGATCCTGTCGGGTTATGGCGGGGACGAGGTCGTCACGAACCAGGCCCGCCATCTGGTCGACGAGCTTCATCATCGCGGGGATTACGCGGCCGTATTCGCGGAACTGTCGGGCGCCTTTCCAACGCGGGCGGCGCGCTGGGCGAGGCGGATGATGCAAGGGCCGACCGATCCCGACATCCGGGCGAGGGGCCTGATGGAGACGAAGCTCGCCATTGCCGGGCTCAGCCGGGAATTCGTCGAGGACACCGGACTGGGCGAGCGGATCGAACAATGGTTCCTGCCGAAACGTGACGCGGTAACGCTCAACGCGATTGCGGCAAACGATCCGGGCTTTCGATTCGGCCGGGCGGGCAGAGTGGAAAGTTCAGCAATCTATGCCTCGACCTTTGGCACAGAGTACCGGTTCCCGATGTATGACCGCCAACTTGTTCAGCAATACTTCGCAACGCCCTCGATCGAAAAGCGTCGGGGGGGCATGGGCCGTTACCTCCATCGGCGCGCGATGGACGGCCGGATCCCGCCTCGTATCCAGTGGCAGAAATCCAAATACGTTGGCGATTTCATCGGCGGCAGACCGGCGTTGGACACAGCGTCCCCAAAGGCCTTCGACGACCTGCCGGAAGGTTTGCGCAGGGTGTTCGACCGTGTTGCGTTCGAACAAACCATGGTCCGTTTGCAGCAAGAGGCAGATGACTTCTCGGCAGACGCCATGCGCCGGCGCTACTTTTTCTGGCAGGTTCGCCAGTTGTGCGTGTGGCTCGAAGGCCCCTAGCCGGGGGCGACAGTATACCGTGCCATTGACAATTGGACACGGCGCAATGAAGGATTTCTGCAGCGATTGCGCTGGGGGATACTGATGTCTGATAATAATCTTTCTACGGAAGAAGAGCGGTCGCTCAAGGTATTCGTCAAGCCAGATGTTCACGTGCTCGACGTCAAGGGAACGGAAACCGGCCCATTCCCGGATCCCTTCGAGTTTCCCACGATCCTCCAGGCGTCCTGATCGCATCGCCGCCAGGGCACCTTGATCGATGCGTCTCGGACGGGCCATGCCGGTCCTTGCCGTTTGCAGGGGGTATCGGCGCAACCGTGCGGACGAGTGTGGGGGTGCCCCGTGAGCGAGATATTCTGGCAGCGCGGCTACCTCCTCGTCGAGGATCTCGTAAGGCCTGAGCAACTGACCTTGATGGCGAGGGCGATGGACCTCAGCCATGAGGTCGGCCAACTGGTCGACCAGTCCGCCTCCAGCGCAACCGAGGCGCTTGGTGCCTACAGCCCGGTCCTCGGAGACATGCTACTTCGGCACTGTCGCGCGCCAATTGGGACGATCATCGGACAGGACCTGGTCGAAAGCTATTCCTACTGGCGACTGTATCTCCAGGGGTCGGCCTTGCGCCCGCACAAGGATCGGGAAGCGTGCGAGATCAGCGCGACCATAACGATCGAGACAGCACCGGGCGCTGATGCCTGGCCGATTACACTCGTAGACCTGGAAGGCGAAACTGCGAACATTGTGATCCCGCCGGGTGCAGGCCTCCTCTTCCGCGGCAACCTGATGCAACACTGGCGTGACCCCCTGACCGCGCCATGGCACAAGCAAATCTTCCTCCACTACGTCCGAAAGGATGGCCCCTACGCCGATCACGCATTTGACCGGCGCGCGGCCGAGACGTCTGCCCGCAAGACCTGACTGTCGGCCGGATCAGTTGCGGTCATAGATCCAGCAGTTGATCGAGAATCGCCCATCGCCAAAGGCTCCGCCCGGTACGGACACGGGCAGGACTTCATGGGGAAAAATCGCCGGGAAAAACACCATCGAGTTATTTACAGGCTCCAGCACAAGGTGCCGCGTCCGGTCCAGAGAATATAGCTTCAGTTCACCGCCAGAAAATCTTTGTGGTGATTGCCCATAGTAGTAGACGCTACTTATAACCCTCTTGTGCGCAAGCTCTCCATGTATCGTGTCGATATGTGTAAGGAAAAATGCACCGTCGCCGCTATTAACAGCCTCTACTTCAAATCCATGCAATTCCGGGAATCCGACGCCGATCGTGTTTCTGATGTCGTCCTGAAAAGAGACTACCTTATCGACTATCAGCTTCGTAAAACGGTCCTCAAGTTTACGCTGCATGGACTGACGTGATTTCTCATTAACGCGGCCTGAGCGCAGCATAGACTGATCATATTGTGAGACGAGACTGGGCTTGTAATCGCCTTCTGCTGCTATGCTGGCTGAAAGCAGAGAGTTGAGATCCGAGGGATCAAGGAAGTCACGCTTGACCAGGACTGCTGGCACCTGGGCAAGGACCGATTGCGGCGTGCTCATAAGGACGTCTCTTGCACCAGGAGCTTGAAAGCCCCCCCTCCAGCCGTGACTCCACGATGGGAATGGCACCGGCTTCCGCAGGCCGACCTATCGGAGATCACTCTGACAACACCGGTAACGCCCGCTGACGACGTTGTCAGCCCAAACTGTTGCGCGCCCTCGCCGCGACGGGAGCAGCGTGCGGCTGGCGCCAGGTGCAGATCTGCTGGTGTTGGGCTGACAGCGTCACCACGCAAGACCTGAACTCAACCTCCCGATACAAGGCGACGACTGATCGGCCTTGACCCTGCGCGCTCGTCGAACAAGGATACGTCACCTGACATCGGGATGAGCCTATGTTCCGCATCTTGCACGCCGGTATGGTGCTGACGGCGCTGATGGCGTTGAGCGGGTGCGGTGAACCCGAGTCGCACGCATCGGACCGCGACCTGCCCGGGCTTTTGCTTGAGCCTGACCCGGCCCCCGACCCCGCGGTCGTCGCCTGGGCAGGCTGCCTCGACGCGGTCACGGGCTGCATTGAGGCTGGCGGCAATGTGCGGACCTGCACGACAACGGAGGCGTGCGGCGCCGCCTGCGTGACGGCCCTTGATCGGGCCCTTGTCGGCGCAGACGGCGTGGAAGCGGAACTGGATGCGTTCGAATCGGTGTTTGTCACTCCGGGCGCCGTGTGCCGACCGGCGGAGTCCGACCGGCCATGAGGCGCCTGTACGCGACCGTTCTGGCTACGGTGCTGCTCGCCCTCGCAGCCTGGGACACCCGTGTGGTCGACGGTGAAATCTGGCGATCGACCTATTTCAGGGAAGCAAGCAAGACGATCCCGGAGCATTCGAGCCTGGCGGATCTGGCCCTCGCCGAGCTCGGCGTGGCGGATCTGTTCGGAGTGCGGGGCTCAGCCGAGGTAACCGTCGTCGACCTCAACGCGACCTTTTTCCGCGAAGACGAAATGGGAAGCTCGGAGCGTGAGGGAGACAATCATCGCACCCGGGTCGAGGAACGGCTGATCCCCCAGCCTGCCCGCTTCGCGGGGCTCCCGGACTACAGCTACGGCCCGGCCGACTGGCTGAACAAGAACCTGACCTGCCCTATCGGCGGGCCGCCCGGCTACACACGCAACTGTCATGATTTCAAAGGATGGCTCGGCAGCCTGAACTCTGTGCATTTCGGCAGCCAGGCGACGCGGATGTACGCCCGGTACCACACCCTTGCCCTCGACCGGGCCGAGAGGGCCCGCGCGATGCGGGCGCGGATGACCCCCGATGAGCGGCTCGCCCATGCAGGCGCCCTGAGGGAGGCCGAGCATCAGGCGCTGATCTATGAGGGCTATGCGCAGCATTTCCTGCAGGACCGATGGGCTATCGGCCATATGTGGGAGCGCTGGGACGGGCCCGACCGGACCCAGATCGACGACCGGTCCATGCTCATGAGTTTGCTGATTGGCGCGGTCGCGGGCCTGATCCACGGCTCTGAGTCTACCACCGGCGCGGCGGACCCCATGTCCTCCCCGATGCCCGGGGAAGACGCGGCGCGGCCCATGGAGTTTCGCCACCTGTCCCGGCCTGACCTCCCGCCCGTCCCAGCCGTCGGCGACGAACGCCTGGCCGACATGGGGCGCGGTGCCTTCGGCAAGGGCTACGGCGGACCTGACCGGCCGTTGGACGTCAGCATCCAGCAGCGCGAGATGCTGGCCTGCTCCAAGGCCGGTTGGGCGGAGGTCATCCGGGCCCTGGGACCCGGCGAGCAAGGCGGCTTCGGGACCGTCGGAGCCCGGCTCGCCCCCGACGCCCCGGCGTTTCCTGTCCTGGCCGAAGAAACCTGCTGGGACATGTGGGCGACCAACCGGTCCATCTATGTCGGCTTCACCCTCGAGGGCGCGGTCGGCCGTACGACGCTGGCGGCGCTGGCGGAGCTGCGCGTCGTACCCGACCTCAGGCGGCGCGGAATCGTGGAATCTGTCGAGACCGTCGTCTTCAGCGGATCGGACCTCACCGCGCTCGGCTGGCGGATGTGGCGTCGTCAGTTGCTGGACCCTGACGGGACGGACCTCGCACGGGGTGGCATAGGGGCGCTCTGGAATGCACCGACGGGCGACAAGGCCGGACTCCCGATCTATGCCGAGCCCCTCGATGCGACGGCCCTGCCCGAGCGCCACATCGGCGGCGTCGATCGCCAGACCCTCTACGGCGCCTTCTCCCTCGCACACTCCGACTATTGGGGTGGTGCGGCGGCGCGGGAAATGCTCGACCAGCTGCGCCGATCGGACCGCGACCGGATGTGGGAGCATTGGCAGCAGACCTGCCAGTTCGTCGCCGACATGGCGTGGCAGGGCACCCACCCGTCCTACACCGGCCGCATGGCGCGCCGACGCATGGCCGACGGGAAGCCGGTCCGTTCCCTTGCCCACATTCGCAACGGTGCCCGGGAGGTCGAACAGGACGATCCCGGTGATCCCTTCTATATCGACCAGGGCTATGTCAGCCGGACCGAGGCGAGAGACCGGGCGCCGGCCTTCGGGTCGAAGCCGGCCGCCAACTGGTGTGCCCGGGTGCCGGTCGTTCGACTGTCGCGGGACAGGGAGCTCCGCACCGCCAACATCGTTCAGGTGCTGCCCGCCGATGCCCGGCGAATCGAGCTGTTCGGTGAGAATTTCGGTCCCGACAAGGGGCGCGTCCTGTTCTTCGAAGACGGGCGGAGCAAACACGGTCGGGGCCGCATCGTTGACTGGACCGAGGGACGCATCCAGATCGATTTCCGTCCCGGCGAGCTGCGTGCCGGCCGCGACCACCTGATCGAGGTGAGAACGGCCGACGGACGGCGCAGTGTGGGTCTGTTCATCGTCAGGGTCCGGCCCGCCGAAGATGAGGCGCCGGATCCGGTTCCGGTTGCGGACACCTGCGATGCGGCGCCGCCCGCGACACCTCCTTTCGACCTCGCGTCCGCCGTCACCCGGCGCGTCGGCAATGATGTCTTCAACGCCGACGCCGGCGAGCTCGCGGGGGCGCTGCGCGGCGCCGGCGCCGAGCTGGCCGCCGCCCGCGCGGCCCCGGCGGCCTTTCTCGTGGCTGAAAGGCAATGCCTTCTGGCTCGTCGTCCGGGTGGCGTCCTCGCCATCGACCGGATCACTCGCGAGGGACGCCGGTCCGCGGCCCGGGAGGCAGAAGCCCATTTCGAGGCTCAGCGCGCCCGGGGAAGCGCCGGAGGGTCGTGGGTCAAACACTGCGCGGCGAGTATGGGGGGGCCGGTCAGGTTCGGCTTCACCCCGCGGGGAACGCCCTTCGCGGAGGCCGAGGACTTCTGGCTGGACTACGTCAGGGAGATCGACGGCGTCCTCCAGCACGGTCGGTTCGCCGAGACCCTGATCGCCGCCTGGGCCCTGGCCCTTGAGCGCCCGGGGCCCCCCATCGCTCCGGATGCCGCCCTCGTCGGCGACGGCTTCGACTTGAGGATCCGCGACCCGGCCACTGTTCTGGATCGCTACTTCAGGCCCATCAAGGGCGGGACGGGAGACCTCGACCGCAAGCTCTGGCAGGTTCAGGCACTCCGCGAGGCGGATCTCTGGTCCGACGCCTCTCTGGCTCTGTACGGGGCCACGGCACGGGGCATCGTGTCGCGGAGGGACTACGAGACCTGGTTGACCACGCGGCTTCGCAGCCAGGCGCGGGATCCGCTGGACGCCCTGTGTCAGGTCGAGTCCGCCCTGTCGCGTCCCCCGCCGGAGTTCGTTCCCGACCCGCCGGGATTCGGGAACACCTATCGCGCAAGCGATGGCCGGCGCTATCCGCGGACAGGATGGCCGGCGCTCTCGACCCTGCCCGCGCAGGCGACACGCGGGCGCCGGGGATCGCTCCCGGAGGCGCCTGCTGCTGTCGCTCCGCCCCCCTTCACCCCGCCGGCACTGCCCGGAATCGGCTCCGTCACCCCGAACTGAGTTCGGCATCCGCCCCGCGGTGGCGTGCCACGTCCGCACGGCTGTCGCTCACGACGGTGGCAACGCCCGGCTTGCAAGCCCCGGAGAGCATCGCTTCAGCCCGCGATCTCAGGATCCGGTTCAGGATTTCCAGATCATTGAGCACCTCGATCGGCGGACGATCCAGCGCATCGAGCAGGGCGCGTTTGAGCCAGTCGCTCATGCCCGGATGCTGCAGGACAAAGGCAACTTGCGGCTCCAGGGCCGAGGCAGCATCGGAGGGGGTCAAGGGTGTCTGGGCCATTCTGGAGCCTCACGGGTATCTGGGGATTCGATCGGAAAAGTCGCGGTCGCGGTCAGGCGGCCATCTGCGTTTTCTTCGCGGCGGGTGTCGGCCCGTCGACGGCGCTCCATCGCAGGTCGCCGACATACCGCCAGGCCATGCGGCCCCGGTCGTCGAGGGCGAAGAGATGCAGCCAGCCGTTGTCGAACAGTGCCCGCACGCCCGGATGCCGCTGCAGGACGGCCGCCATGGCCTCACGCGGGGCCTCGATGCAGACCGTCAGGCGCAGCGGCTCGTGGACATGGCGTTCCCCGTCGTGCACCGACTGCCACGGCAGGCCCACGCGCAGCGGGCCGCCGTTGCCCTCCACGACGCCCAGGCCGCCGGTGACATTGTGCAAGAGCTTGTTGCCCGCCCCGAAGACGTCGGGGGCCACGGTCGAGCCGAAATATTGCAGGCTGATCCAGCTCGCGACGACGACGGGCGCGGTGAGGATGAGCTCCAGAACCCCGAACTCCCGGTCCTGCTTCCAGTCATAGTCGTGCAGGAAGGCGCGACCGCCCAGATCGCGCCCGGCCGTCCGCGACCGCGGCGCAGCGATAAAGGCGCTACAGCCCGCGAGGGCCCATTCCGGTCGAACCTCGGCCCAATCAGACGCACGGCGCCTGATCGTTTCGGCCCGCGCTCCCGGCAGTTTCAACGCCCGCTCGCTTCTCGCCAGCAAGCCGGCGGTCTCCAGCCAGCGGGTCGTGCGACGAAGGTCCTCTTCGTAGACGCTGGAGACCCTGTCGAGGTCGAAGAGCTCCACTTCGTCGGTCGTCGTATTGTGCAGACCAGCGACAAACAGGGTGTGGAACGGGATGTTCAGGCCCCGCGCCTCGAGCGCCTTGCGAACGTCGCGGTCGTTGAGAAGTTGCGCCAGCAGGCGGGCGTTGACGTCGCCCGGATAGCCCCCGCAGGCGCCGCAGTGCAGGGCGCTGGCGTGGGGATTGTTGACGACATCGGCCCCGTGCCCCAGCAGAAGCACCAGGGGGGCAAAGTCTGTTGTCAGGGACATGGCCCGCAGCACGGTTTCCGCCATGGTGGCGCGTGTCTCCACGGGCAGGGACGGGTCGAGCCCCGGAGCGGGCTCCCGGGTCGCCGGTCCGGTCTTGATGCCAAGTCCGTCGACAACCAGTTTGCCGATATAGAGCGGGCCGGCTGCCTCGACGAACGCGAACGAGGACACAGCCGCCAGCTTGAACCGGCCCCAGGCCCGACGCGCCCGCGCCCGGATACGGGCCAGGGCTTCCTGACTGTCGTCCGGTGACGACGCCGTGGACCCAAGACCCGGGTTGAGCAGGACCGGAAGCCGCCGCTCCTCGACATCCGAACCGAAGCGACGGTGCGATGTCGTCAGGCCGAAAAACCCGGCAAAGCCGAGGGTCTGGATGCGCGGATCGAGGCTCTCGAGGGCACGGCGGAATACCTCCGAGCGCACATCGATGCAGAAGGCCGCCTGCACGACCGGCCGGACCGGCTTGGCGGGCACAGGCATCGGACTGGCAAGGGCGAGGGACAGGGCTCTTTGCCGTGCCCGTTCCAGTGCGTCCTGGAGAATGCCGTCGATCACCGCATCGCTGTCCGGGCTGACGGGCGCGGCATGGACCTGACAGGTCTTCGCCCAGCGCTCCCCGATGCGGTCGGCGTAGTGGTTGAAAAGGGCCTCTTCCCACACCAGACGGATAGCGAGGAGCTCCGCGACGGTCTGGTCCGAGCCGCCGGCCAGCTCGGCTTGCCAGAGCCGGTAACGGGCGACCTGAGCCCACCCGCCCCAGCTCATCAGCAGACGGTGAAAACACGTCGTCGCGGCCTTGTCCGACAGGCCAAGACGACCCGCCGCGCGTGCGATCGCACTGGCCGGGGCTTCGGGCGCTTCAAACGCATGGAGGGCGAATCCGGCGAGGCCGGCAATCTCCGGCGTGAGGTCATGCGCCGCCACACCCTTCCATGCCGCATAGGCGCCCCGCCCCCGTGGCCCGGCCCACAGGGCCTGCCCCTCGTCGAAATAGGACGCGGCCCAGGCGCCGAGTCGTTCGGCGATCAGGCCCGGCCAGTCGATACCGGACACGTCGGCCGCGAGGTCCGCGACGGTCGGCAACGGGGTGGCCGCGGCCCGCTCGGTGGCCATGGCCGCCTTGACGATGCCGACGTCCTCCGGGCGGGTCTGCTGCGGTGTCGCAGCCCAGGCCTGCTCCAGGTCTTCCTCCCGGATGATGCCGGCCTCGAACCGGGCCCTGTACCATGACCTCGGCATGGCGACCGGACCGCCGCCCACCCTCGCCAGCCGGGCACCCGCAGAGGCGAGGCCTTCCCCGGACTGACCCAGATAGGGGTTGACCGCAACGCTGGACGCCAGCGGCCAGACTGGAGGAATGGCCCGGACAGCGGCCTCGACCGCCAGCGAAATCGGGTCTGAGGGGATGGATCGAACGGTTTCGGACATGGCCGTGGTCTCACACTCAGGGGGGATCAAAGGGTCCGCCGGGTGGTCCAGCCGCCGATCAGGCGGTCAAACACGGCGTTGGCGTAAAAGCCGTTGGAGAGATGGACGCGCAGGCCGGCAGCCGCCGGATGGTGGGCCCACAGCGGGAACATCGCCTGGACCACAGCCACCAGTCCAAAGCTGACCACAGCCAGCCCCGTCAGGCCCCATTCGAGCGGGCCCGGCGCCGGCGGCGTCGGCAGCACGCCTTCGGTCAGGCGGCTGGCGGCCATCTGCAGGCTGAAATAGGCCCCCGACGTCAGGACGGCGTAGAAGGCCGTCCGACGCGTGAGAGCGGCCGGCGCTGCATCGGCGAACCCCTGCGCAAGCATATAGGCCACGCCGAAGATAAGGATCGCGCCGAGGGCGATGATCTGCGGAGACTTGTGGGTCAGCCCGAAGGCCAGCCCAATGAACACATAGATGACGAGCGCCGTGAGGAAGGCGCGGCCGACTGCGCCTGCATCGGGGATGGCCACGGGGCCCGGGCGCCGGATGGCGGTCACGCGCTCGACGGCACCGCCAGAGGCCAGAAACGAATGGGCCTTGTACAGCGAGTGGGCCACGATGTGCAGCAGGGCGAGCGGAAACAGGGCGAGCCCGCACTGGAAGATCATGAAGCCCATCTGGGCCACGGTGGACCAGGCCAGCGAGGTCTTTACCGCCGGCTGGGTCAGCATCACCAGACTGCCGAACAGTGCCGTGAAGCCCCCGACCACCACCAGCAGGGCCAGGACTCCGGGCGCCAGCAACATGACGTCGGCGAAACGGATCAGCAGAAAGCCGCCGGCATTGATCACACCCGCGTGCAGAAGCGCGGACACGGGCGTCGGGGCCTCCATCACCTCCGTCAGCCAGCCATGCACCGGGAACTGGGCGGACTTCAGGACTGCAGCCAGTGCGGCCAGGCCGGCTGCGAAGACTGCCGGCATTCCCCCGGTCCCGGCCCTCGCCTCGGCCAGAATGGTTCCGATGTCGGTCGTTCCGTAGGCCGCCGCCATCAGGATCGCAGCGCCGATCAGCGCCAGATCCCCGAGCCGCGAGACGATCCGCGCCTTGCGCGCCGCTCTCCGGGCTGCAAGCCGGTCGGGATAGAAGAGCAGCAGTCGCTGGAGGAACAGTCCCGCCCCGACCCAGGCCAGGACCAGCTGGACCAGGTCTCCGGCCGTCACCAGCAGCAGGACCGAGGCGAGGGTGAGGCACAGCCAGCCGAGAAACCTGCCCTGGCGGGCTTCGCCGTCCAGATAGGTCACCGAATAGCGGACCACGACCCAGCCGATGAATGCCACGAGGGTCGCCATGGTTACGCTCACGGCGTCCAGCCGCGGCACGAGACCAGAGCCGGCCAGTCCCACAAGCGGCCCGGAACCCGGCCCCGCGATGGCAAGCGCTGCTATCAGCCCCACCGCCCCGCCGAGGGTCACCAGCGCAGCCGCCTCGGCGATACGTGCCGAGAGACGGGGCCGCAGTCCCGGAGAAAGGAAGGCAATGACCGCAGCCAACAGCAAGGGCACAGGAAGCAGCAGGGGCAACAGATGAACCGGCATCAGGGACCTTCAACGGAAACGATCGTGCTGGCCGGCTTGACTAGAGGAGGATCGAGCTCCGCAAAAATACATAGTTTGTTCGATATGCTTCGTTTATATCGAACGATATGAAGACCCTGAACTTCAACCACCTCCGGTACTTCTGGGCCGTGGCGCACGAGGGCTCGCTGACACGGGCGGCCGAGCGACTGCATCTGTCGCAGTCATCCCTTTCGGTGCAGATTCAGAAGCTTGAGCATCAGATCGGTCACCCCCTGTTCGACCGGATCGGCCGGAAACTGGTGCTGACCGAGGCGGGGCAGATCGCGCTGGACTATGCCGACAGGGTCTTCGACGCCGGTGAGGAACTGCTAAGCACACTGGGAGAGCGCGCCACAGATCGGCGCCAGACGCTCCGGGTTGGAGCCCTGACGACTCTCTCCCGCAACTTCCAGCTTGAGTTTCTACGCCCCCTTATGGGCCGCCCGGACGTGGATCTGGTCGTCCGCTCGGGCAGCACCCGGGAGCTGCTGACCCAGCTCGATGCTCACGGGCTCGACATCGTTCTGACCAACACCGCGGCCCCGCTGGATGCACGATCCCTGCTGCGCAACCACCTGCTCGACGAACAGCCGGTCAGTCTGGTCGGGCGCCCCCTGGCTTCGGGCCGGGCCTTTCGCTTTCCCGAGGACCTCTCGACACAGTCCCTGCTGTTGCCCGGCCAGGATAGTGAGATCCGCGTATCGTTCGACCGGCTTCTCGAGGCGGCGGGGGTCCGGCCGACAATCCTCGCCGAGGTCGACGATATGGCAATGCTCCGACTCCTCGCCCGGGAGCGCGACGGCATCACCCTCGTGCCCCCCATCGTTGTCCGCGACGAACTCCGTGCCGGCGTTCTCGTCGAACACCACAGGATTCCGGACGTGACGGAGCGCTTCTACGCGATCGTGAAGCAGCGCCGCTTCCCGAATCGACTGGTGCGCCAGTTGCTGGACGAGGCACGGCAAAGGCCGGGCACGGGTGCGACACCCGATCCTGCCTAGACCCCTGTCTGGCCCGGACATTCTGGCCCCGCGTTCCTGGCGCCCCTCAGCGCGAACTGCCCGGAAGCGGAATATCCTCCTTGAGCGTATTGCGGACGTAGAGAAGCTTCACCCACACCAGCCCCACGACCAGAAGGGGTGAGGCAAGGACCACGCCCAGCGGACCGAAGAGGGTTCCGAGACCCAGCACGCCGAACAGGGTTAGGACGGGAGGCAGGTCCACCGCCCGCTTCTGGATGAAGGGATAGATGAGGTTGCTCTCGATCTGCTGGACAGCGAAATACACCAGCACCGTCCAGACGATCATTTGCGGCCCCTGCTCCAGCGCCAGCAACACGGCGGGCACCACCGAGACAATGGGGCCGACAATCGGAACGAAGGCCGCCAGACCAGCGAAAAGACCCAGCGCCACAGGGGACGGAAGGCCGATCAGGGCCGCCCCTGCCCCGGTCAGAACCCCCACCACAACCATGTCGGCCAGGGTTCCGAGCAGCCAAAGCCGCAGGGCCCGGCCGCTCTCGTCTGCCGCTTCGCGCAAATGTTCCCGCGCCCCGCGAGGAATGAGGATCAGCACACCGTCGCGCAGCCGCTCCGGCTGGGCTGAGAAGAAGAGACCGGCAAACAGGACCAGCAGCAGGTTTGCGCCTGCGCCGACAACCGCCACCACATAGCCCCCGACCTGCCCGACCATGGACTGGAGGTCGGACGCAGCCCCTGCCCCGCTCAACCCGGCCGCCAGCTGTTCTCCGAATGGAAGGGACCTGAGCAGCGCCTCAAGTTCCACCAGGGACTGCGGCAGCCGTTCCGCCAGGCCATCGACCTGCTCCGCCACCGTTGAGCCGAACAGCCAGCCGGCCCCGGCGAGGACCGCACCGATGGCGGCCGCCGCCCCGGCCAGGCTGACACCGTCGGGCAAGCCGGTCCGACGCCTGATCGGGTCCGACAGGCTGCGCACCATTACCGCGATGATGACCGCCGCAAAGGCAAGCAGGATTACGCCGGCGAGCTTCCACAAGGCCAGGAGCACAACCACCAGGCCAGCGACATACACGCACTTCCGGACAAAGTCTCTCTCCATGGCGGCCGGACGGCCCTTCGCTCGGTGAAACGGCTCGGATATCCTCCAAACCCGGCGCCCGGCGAAGGGTTGCAGGCTTCAGGCAAGGACCCGCAGGGCCATCACCGCATCACGAAGCCGACTCGGCCGCCCCCTAGCTGAGCGTCGCCATGGCGCTGCGCTCGAAATCCTTGAGCTCGTCGTGACGGCCATCGCGGATCTTCTGCACCCAGTACGGGTCGGCCAGCAGGGCACGACCGACGGCGACCAGGTCGAACTCTTCCCGCTCCAGCCGGGCGATCAGCCCGTCCAGCGAGGCGGGCCTTGATCCCGCGCCACCGAAGGCTGCGATGAACTCGCCGTCCAGACCGACCGAGCCGACGGTGATGGTGGGCTTGCCCGTCAGCTTCTTGATCCAGCCGGCGAAATTGAGGTCCGAGCCCTCGAACTCGGGCTCCCAGAAGCGGCGCTGCGAGCCGTGGAAGACGTCGACTCCCGCGTCCGACAGCGGGGTCAGCCATTGGGTCAGCTCGTCGGGGGTATGGGCATTCTTGGCGGCGAAGTCGTGCGACTTCCACTGCGACAGGCGCAGGATCAGGGGCATGTCGGGGCCGATGCCCTCGCGCACGGCCTTGACCACCTCGGCGCCGAACCGGGCGCGGTCGGCGATGGTCGGGCCGCCCCAGCGGTCCTCCCGATCATTGAGACCGCTCCAGAAGAATTGGTCGATCAGATAGCCGTGGGCGCCGTGGATCTCGACCGCGTCAAAACCCAGCTCGCGCGCGGCCTTCGCCGAGCGACCAAAGGCGGCGATGGTGTCGGCGATGTCCTCTTCGGTCATCGGCTCCAGCTTGCGGTTGCCGGGCGTGGTCATGCCGGACGGGCTGTCCACCTTTCCCAAGGGCGCCCAATCCGCCCCCTGGCCGCGCGCCGAGCCGACGTGCCACAGCTGCGGCGCGATCAGGCCGCCGCCGGCGTGGACCTCGTCCACCACCTTCTTCCATTCGGGCAGGGCCTCGCCGTGGAAGACCGGGACCTTGGCATCATTGCGGGCGGCGGGGCGCTCGACCACCGTGCCCTCGGTAATGATCAGGCCAACGTCACCCTCGGCCCGGCGGCGATAGTAGCCGGCCACATCCGGGGTCGGGATGCCGCCCGGCGAGAAGGAGCGGGTCATGGGCGCCATGACGATGCGGTTGGGCAGTTTCAGCGACTTGATCTGGAAGGGCTGGAACAGGGCATCGACGGACATGGGAGGCTCGCGGTTCGTGTGACTGGAACCGGCAAGGTGGCGATCAGGGTTGCGTTTGAAAACCCTGCCTGGCGGATTTTTCTTCAGATCTTGCGTTCGAGGGCAGCAGCGATGGCCCTGGCGAGCGAAGCGAAAGCCCCGGCCGCTTCCCCCTCCGTCGTCTCGATCAGCAGCGGCGTGCCGGCATCGCCTGCCCGGCGGACAGCGGCGTCCAGAGGGATATCGGCCAGCATCGGAATACCCAGCCGGGCGGCTTCAGCCGGACCGCCGTCGGTGCCGAAGACGTCGCCGCTCATGGTCTGGACCAGCCCCAGCACCGGAGTGCCGACCCTGCCGAACAGGGCGTGGGCGCGGCGGGCATCGGCGAGGGCGACCTCCTGCGGGGTGGTGACGATGATGGCGCCGTCCAGCGGGGTCTTCTGGATCAGGCTGAGATGGACGTCGCCGGTGCCGGGCGGAAGGTCGACGACCAGCACGTCGAGGGGCGCCTCGGCTGTGCCCCAGCGCGTCTGGGTCAGCATCTGGGTCAGGGCCTGCGACGCCATGGGGCCGCGCCAGACCATCGCATCTGTGGCTTCGGTCAGCAGGCCGACCGACATGGCGGCGAGGCCGTGGACACGGTGCGGCTCCATCTTCCCGTCGCGGTATTCGGGCTTGCCCGAGATGCCGAGCATGGTGGGCAGCGACGGGCCGTAGACATCGGCGTCGAGGATCCCGACGCGCAGGCCCTGCAGCGACAGGGCCACCGCCAGGTTGACGGCGACGGTCGACTTGCCCACCCCGCCCTTGCCGCTGCCGACGGCGATCACCCGGCGCACATGATCAGGACGGTCGGTCGGCACCGGGGCCTTCGGCCGGCCCTGATCGACCGCAGCCTTTGACAGGCCGGCGGTGCGGCGCGGGGGCGCCGGCGTCGTCTCGGCGGTCAGGATCACCGACACGCGGGTGATGCCCGGCAGGGCCTTGAGCGCGGCCTCGGCCTGATCGCGGATGGGGGCGTAGCGGGCGACCTCGGCCTGATCGACCTCGAGCACAAAGCCCGCGCGATCCTCGGCCACCACCAGGCCCTTGACCTTGCCGCCGTCCATCAGGCCGCCGCCGGTGACCGGATCAGTCAGGCGGTTCAGCAGATCGATGACGGCCTGTCTGTCGGGCACGGCTTGCTCCTTGGCGCGCGAGGGGGTTTACCGGGCCTTCTATCCCCCTGACCGCATCGGCGCGAGGTTCCATTTGTCCCAGGGCGTGCCTGCCAGACTGACCCTGATCGGGGGGCCGACCGCCTCGGGCAAGTCGGCACGGGCGCTGGAGCTGGCCGAGCGGACCGGGGCGGTGATCATCAATGCCGACAGCCAGCAGCTCTATGCAGAGCTGCGCGTGCTGAGCGCCCGTCCGGATGCCGACGAGGAGGCCCGGGCCGAGCACCGGCTGTACGGCGTGGCGGCGGGCGACGATCCCTGGTCGGTCGGGCGCTGGGTGCGCGCGGTACAGGACCTTCTGGAAGAGCTCGACGGACGGCCCGCCGTGCTGGTGGGGGGTACGGGCCTGTACTTCACGGCCCTGACGCGGGGGCTGGCCGACATTCCGCCCGTGCCCGAGGCGGTTCGGCAGGACGTCGAGGCGGATTATGACCGCACAGGCGAAGCTGCCTTCCGGCAGAGACTGGCCGGTATCGATCCCGAGGCCGCGGCGCGGATCGAGGCCAACGACCGGCAGCGACTGGTCCGGGCCATGGCCGTGGCCACCCACACCGGACGTGCCCTGTCGGACTGGCAGGCGGGAACAACGCCGATCCTCCGGCCCGGGGCCTGGACCGGCGAGGTTGTCGTTCCCGAGCGCGAGGTCCTGTACGCCCGATGCGACGCGCGCTGCGCCGTCATGCTGGAAAGGGGGGCGCTGGATGAGGTCCGCGCCCTGATGGTCCGGGGCCTCCCCCCTGCCCTGCCGGTCATGAAGGCGGTGGGGGTTCGCGAGCTGGCCGCCCATCTGCGCGGCGAGACCTCGCGGGAGGTGGCTCTGGACCAGCTGCGTCAGGCCACCCGCAACTATGCCAAACGCCAGCTGACCTGGTTCAGGAACCAGATGCCGGACTGGGAGCAGGTCTGATCGCTACTCGATTACTTCCATGGTCCGGGGCGCAAACGTGACGCCCTCGAACTCGGGATAGGCCTTGCGCAGGAAGCCGGCCTGGGCCGGATCGCTGGGATCCATGAGGTACCAGACACCGTCGTCCATGAAGGCGAGGTTGGACGACACGCTCTTTACCCGGATACCCTGCGTCTCCATCAGCATGCTGATGTCGAAAATCACGTAGAGCCGACTGCCGTCCGGCGTGCGGAAGGTCTCGGCCCCGGCGAGGTCGATATGATAGTCGACGATGGCGACCTGGCTCATCACCTCGTCAACCACCATACGGCTGGCGTCCCGGGCCTCATCCGCTGTGACGCCGAAGGCGTCGGCAATCGTCTGCAGGACCTTTGGCGGCAGGAATTCGATCATGGCTGAGAACTGACCGGCTTCGACCATGCCGTTCATCTGATCGATCCGGGCGTCGAGGCCCGCGCGGTCAGCGGCAGACAGGGTGGCTTTCGGAGCGTCCTGCGCCACGACCGGGGCTGCCGCGAGGCCTGACCCGAGGCCCAGCAAGATGGCAATCACGAGAAGACGGATGAACACGGCGGCACCCCCTGAGAACGGCTCCCGCTGATTGCCCCATGCCCGCGCCCCTTGCCAGCGCAAATCCATCGCGACAGGCGGTTATTGGATTTTCATCCCTTCGCCCCTATATTGGAAGCGTCCGGGTTCGCCCGGACTATGGCGATAAAGGCGCTTGTAATAAGCGGACCGGACCCGGGTGCGATTCCCGGCGGCTCCACCATTTTCCCCCGCGTTATCGGCGGAGATCATGGGGCCGACTAGCATCGACGGACGTGTAAAGAAGATTGCTTTCGCTCGTACTGGCCCATCGTTATCGGGCCATTTTCTAACTGCGAACGATAACTTCGCTGGGGAATACGCCGTCGCCGCGTAATGCGGTTCCGGTAATTCCAACCTAAACTCCTGGAGGTTCAGATCTTCAGGCGGGGCCTGTCGGGAGCCTGGCAACAGAATCCCGGCGCTTTCCTCCATGGATGGTGACGCGCCCCTTTCGCTGATGGACCTGCGCGGCTATCAGAAGGCGTTCCTCACAGAGGCAGGCATGACCAGCGCGACCCCTCCCGTCGATGAAATGCACTATGAACGCCTGGCGCAGGATGCGCTGAGAGGCGTGATCCGCGCAGCTCTCGAACGCGCGGCCGAACCCGAGGGACTGCCCGGCGCCCACCATTTCTACATCACCTTCCAGACGCGGGCACCCGGCGTCCGTCTGCCGCCCGATGTGGTGGCCAAGTATCCGGAAGAGATGACCGTCGTCCTGCAACACCAGTACTCGGATCTGGTGGTCGATGCGGATCAGTTCAGCGTTACGCTGCGGTTCGGGGGCGTGCCCAAGGCGATGACCGTCCCCTATCGCACCATCACCCGCTTCTTCGATCCCTCGGTGCAGTTCCTGCTGCAGTTCGAGACCATGGTCGCCCCCGACCCGGACGAGGGCGGCGATGAGGAGAAGACCGTCGAGACGCCCGTCGTCGAGGCACCGGCGGACGACGGCCCCAAGGTGGTCTCTCTGGACCAGTTCCGGAAAAAATAGATCGCGGCGGCGTACAACGCACTTTGGCACGTGCGACGAGCCCGGCATCAGCCGTCGTCACTTTCCAGCGTCCCCACCTTCGTATAGCGAATTCCGCCAGTAACAGGGAGTCGTCGCATGGTTGGAGTCGATCGCAGGGCGTGGGCGCCGGACAGTCTCATGGCGCGGGTCGAACCCGGTCAGACCGCGGCCAATTTCGCGGGCCGCAAGCGGGTCGTCGATGGCATTCTGACGCCGTCGGAGGCCACCGCATCGATCACGCCGGAGCAGTACGGCGAGCAGGACTTTATCATTGTCCCGGATTTCCTGACGTCGGCGGAGTGTGACCGCCTGCTGGCCATGTTCGACCAGGTCCACGGCCTCGTGAAGCATCGCCGGATCGGAATCGACTTCTGGGAAGGCCGGATCGTCTATATGGGCGATGTGGCCGCGCATGATGCCTCGGCGGCGGAAATCATGGGCGGGTTCCAGAAGCGGGCGACCGCGATGCTGGGCGAGTTCTATGCCCTGACCCGCCCGCTGTGGACCGATACGGTACAGCTCAACATCTGGGAGCAGGGCTCGTGCCTGCCGCCCCATACAGACAACAGCAATCCCGACGGCACGGCACACAGCACGCCCTGGCGGGACTTCTCCAGCATCGTCTATCTGAACGACGACTATGAAGGCGGGGAGCTGTATTTCACGGCCAGGGACCGGGTGCTGAAGCCCCGGCGCGGCATGCTGGTGGCCTTCAGCGCCGGCTATCACCACGAACACGGCGTGCTGAAGGTGACGCATGGCCGCCGCATCACCATGCCGGCCTTTTACACCTTCGACCAGCGCAAGGCGGACTGGCACATCTATCCGGAACTGAATGCGCCCGCCCCGGCCGCGACGCCGGCCCCCGCTCCGGCCCCGGTTCAGTCTCTGGCGTCCCTGCTCACCAGGCCGGCGGCGGGCCCGGCGAAGGATCCGCTTTCGATCCTGAACCCGACCGCCCAGGCGCCCTGGCAGCCGCCCGGCAAATGGCGTCCGCCGGGCTGAGGCCCCGGTGAATCAGGTCTGGATGGGTTGACCCTTCCCCGATAGCCAGCCTCAATGGCGGATAACGCTGATTGGGCTGGGGAGTCGCAAATGATCCGTCGTGCCGTTGTCACCCTCATTGCCGGGCTGTCTCTGGCCGCCTGCGCGACAACCTCCAGCGGCCAGACCTCCGGCGACCCCCTTGAAGGCTGGGCGGCGTCGATTGTCGCGGCCGACTGGACGACCAGCCGCGGCACACCGATCCAGGCCTTTGACAACGCCCGGCGCGATCTGGTGGCGGGCTTTCAGGATGCCGGCTTCGCGCGGGCGGATATGGTTGACTTCAGCCTCCGTCCCGATGTGCCCAACCCGACCACGGCCGATCAGGCCCTGAGCGCTATCGGTCGTAATGCGGAACAGGCGACGCGCGGCTGCTTCCTCTATTTTACGTCGCACGGGTCGCCGCGCGGAATCGTCTTTGGACCGAACCGCCTTATGAGCCCCGATGAAATGGCACGGCGGATCGATGGCTGGTGCGGCACGCGGCCGACCGTGGTGATCGTCTCGGCCTGTTTCTCCGGCGTGTTCACCGACCGGCTGGCGGCCCCGAACCGGATGATCATGAGTGCGGCCCGGCGGGATCGATCCTCGTTCGGCTGCTCCGAGGATGCGACCTACCCCTATTTCGACGGCTGCGTCCTGGAGAGCCTGCCGACCGCGCCGCACTTCCTCGCCCTCGCTGACCAGACAGCGCTGTGTGTATCCCGGCGGGAGCGCGAGGAAGGCCTGCGTCCGGCCTCCGAGCCGCAGACCGTGGTCGGCGTCGACATCGCCCCGCTGCTGTCCACGACCTATGCCTTCCGCCGGCGGGACTAGCGGGGGAAGACGCGGATCACGATCCGCTCACGGTCGCCCTCGTGGCGCTGAACCAGCAGGCGCGCCACCTGGGCGTCATCGTGGAACAGATAGCCCTTGATGGCGTCCAGCAGGGCCTTGGCCAGATTGTCGAGGTCCATGTGCGGGGGCTCGCCGACATGCTCCATGTCGATCTCGACGACGTGGTCGCCCCATGATGGACGGGCGCCGCGCCATTCCTTGCGCATGAACTCATAGACCAGCGGCTTGTAGTATTTGGCCTGGGTGGTCAGGCCGTCGATGGTGATCTCGACCCCCTGCCCGGCCTCGCGCGCCCGGACCTTTCCCGTGCCGATCCAGTCCGGACTCACGGGAAGCAGGGCGCCGGCAGATCGCCGACCAGACTGGCGGACAGGATGCGCACCGGCGGCGTCAGCTGTTCCTGGGCATTCGCAGGACTGCGGTGGATCGCGTGCACCAGATCCATGCCGGCCGTCACATGGCCAAAGGCGGCAAAGCCCTGGCCGTCCGGGTTGCGGGCGCCACCGTAGTCCAGGCCGGGCGCGTCCTCGACCACAATGAAGAAGCTGGAGGTCGCCGTGTCGGGCCCGTCGCGGGCCATGGAGATGGTTCCCGCCAGATGGCTGAGGCCCGTGTCGCGGGTGCGCTCCAGGCTGACCGGCGGGTTGAGATTGTCGTCGGAGCCACGCGGCGTGGCCGCCTGGATGACGCTGATCGGATTGGGGTTGGCGTTGGTTTCGGCGACGACGGTGCGGAAGAAGCTGCCCCCCTCGTAGTGGCCGTCGGTGACATAGGACAGGAAGTTGCAGACCGTCAGCGGGGCCTTGTCCGTCGCCAGTTCGAGCGAAATGACGCCGCGCTCGGTGACCAGATCGACGCGCACGGGCTCACCGACCGGCCGGGGTTCGGTTGCATAGGCCGCGAGGGCCATGGCGGCGACCGGTATCAGGGACAGAATTCGCATCGGGTCCTCCGCGTGTGAGGGCCGCTTGCCCCCCCGACGCTTCGTGCTACACCCGCGCCCATCCAGGCGCCAAGCCCGATCCCTCTCCGCTGCCGGAAAGCTCTCCATGTCCGATACCCAGAAGCCCCGCGTCGAAACCGATACCTTTGGCCCGATCGATGTGCCCGCCAGCCGCTACTGGGGCGCGCAGGCGCAGCGCAGCCTGGGCAATTTCAAGATCGGCTGGGAGACGCAGCCCCTGCCGGTCGTGCGCGCGCTGGGCATCGTCAAGAAGGCCGCCGCCGAGACCAATATGGCGCTGGGCAAGCTGGACCCGAAGCTGGGCCAGGCCATCATCAAGGCCGCCGATGAGGTGATTGAGGGCAAGCTGAACGACCACTTCCCGCTGGTCGTCTGGCAGACCGGCTCGGGCACCCAGTCGAATATGAACGCCAATGAGGTGATCTCGAACCGCGCCATCGAGATGCTGGGCGGCGAAATGGGCTCCAAGGCCCCCGTTCACCCGAACGACCATGTGAACATGAGCCAGTCGTCGAACGACACCTATCCGACGGCCATGCATATCGCCTGTGCCGAAGAGGTGGTGCATCGCCTGCTGCCGGCGCTGCAGACCCTGCACAACGCCCTGAACGACAAGGCGCAGGCGTGGAAGGACATCATCAAGATCGGCCGCACCCACACCCAGGACGCCACCCCCATTACCCTGGGGCAGGAGTTCAGCGGCTATACCCAGCAGATCGCCAAGGGCATCGAGCGGATCAAGGGCACCCTGCCCGACCTGATGCAGCTGGCGCAGGGCGGCACGGCCGTCGGCACCGGCCTGTCGGCACCGGTCGGGTTCGCCGAGGGCGTGGCCGACAAGATCGCCCAGATCACCGGCCTGCCCTTTACCTCGGCGCCGAACAAGTTCGAGGCCCTGGCCGCCCACGACGCCATGGTCATGACGCACGGCGCGATCAACACGGTCGCCATGTCGTGCTTCAAGATCGCCAACGACATCCGCTTCCTCGGCTCGGGCCCGCGCTCGGGCCTGGGCGAGCTGGCCCTGCCGGAAAACGAGCCCGGCTCCTCGATCATGCCGGGCAAGGTCAATCCGACCCAGTGCGAGGCCCTGACCCAGGTGTGCGCCCACATCCACGGGAACAATGCCGCGATCGGCTTTGCCGGGTCGCAGGGGCATTTCGAGCTGAACGTCTACAATCCGATGATGGCCTACAACTTCCTGCAGTCGGTGCGGCTGCTGGCGGATGCGGCGGTCAGCTTCACCGAGAACTGCGTGGTCGGTATCGAGCCGCGCCTGGACAACATCGAGCGCGGGCTGAAGAACTCGCTGATGCTGGTGACGCCGCTCAAGGAAAAGTACGGCTACGACCTGGCCGCCAAGGTGGCCAAGACCGCGCACAAGAACGGCACGACGTTGCGCGAGGAAGCCATCGCCCTCGGCATCCCGGGCGAGGACTTCGACGCCATCGTGCGGCCCGAGACGATGATCGCGCCGGGCTGAGCAGGCGGGAGCCCTAGTCGACCACGGTCGTCTCGGGCCGGTCGCCGCCGTCCGACACTTCGCGGTGCCACTGGCCGGAGGAGTCCTCCCAGCTGATGGTGCGGGTCTGGCCGCCGACCTGCTGTTCGGCGGCGGCGGTGCGGGCCGCCTTCAGCGCCGCGTCGTGGTCAGGGAAGGTCTCGGACCAGGTCTCTCCGACCTGATAGGCCCAGCCGCCATCGTGCTGGACGATCCTGTAGATGACTTCGGTCATGGGGTGTTCCCGGGTTGATTTGACTTCAGATAGGCAGAAGGCCCCGCCTGTCAAAGCGGGGCCTTCCGTATTTCAGATGGGAGGCCGCGACCTATTGCTTGTCGGTCCAGCGGTCCTTGGCCTGGTCCTCGGTGAGGTTCAGGTGGACGTGCTCATCGACGCGCGACACCCATTCGGCGGGGATCATGCGGTGCTTGAACCCGGTGTCGAAATCCAGCTTGGCCAGTTCGATCTGATCGCCCTTCACATGGTCGACGCGGCCGATGCGACCACCGTCCGACGCGATAACGTCCATATGTTCCTTGATGGCTTCCAGCATGGTGTTTCTCCCTGTCTGTTGGATGTGATCCATAAACGGGAAGACGCTGGACGCCGTTGCATACGGCAGCGCTGGCGGCGCCTCAGGGCTTGTCGCGGATAGTACGTCCGACCGGGGCGAGCGCCAGCTTGGCCAGCTCAAGATCCTTCAGGGCAAACGGAATTCCGATGATGGTGATGGCCTCGAAGAAGGCCGCGATCAGGTGGCTGAGCGCGATATACCAGCCGGCAAAGATGAACCAGATGACGTTCAGCACCACACCTATCGGCCCGGCGCCGATGTCGGTCGCGTCCGGGTCGCGCCAGACGATCTCACGTCCGAACGGCCACAGCGTATAGGCGCCGATCCGCCAGGCCGCAAAGGTCCATGGCAATCCCACGATGGTGATCGCGAGGATGGCTCCGCCAACGAACCAGCCGATAGCCGAGATCAGCCCGCCGAAGATGAGCCACAGAATATTGAGAATGAGTCGAATGAGATCCATACCGGGATCATAGGACCGGGCCCGGGCGAGACCGAGTGAATTTCCTGACATGCTGAGGTAGGCTCTGCCCATGGCCGAGATCATCAATCTGAACCGCGCCCGCAAAGCCCGTCAGAAGGCCGTGGCAAGGGAGACGGCAGAGGCCAACCGACTCCTTCATGGCCGCAGCAGGACCCAGCGCGACTCCGCCCGGGCAGAACGCGACCGGGCCGCGCGTCACCTGGAGGGCCACAAACGGGAGGACGATCATGATTGACCCCCGCAAGGACAGGCGCATCCGGCACGGGCTGATCCCGCTCCTGGTAGCCCTGCGGCTGGAGGCAAGGCGCAAGGCCGCCCGGGAGGGCAAGCCTCTCCCCGATGACGAGCGCGACGAGGATCGGCGCTAGCTGACCTTCGGTGCGCGGATCAGCAGAACCTGGCCGGCCAGCACGAGGGCGAGGCCGAACAGCGCCGTCAGGCCGAAACTGGCCCCCTCGAACAGCACTGAAACCAGCATGGCAATGGGCGGGGTCAGGGCCGAGATATAGCTGGCCAGCGCATAGCCCCGACTGCGGGCGATGGTGAAATAGATGACAAAGGCCACAACCGAACCCAGCAGCGACAGATACAGCAGTGAGCCGATGTAGCTGACCGTCGGCTCGATCCGCCATTCCACCCCTTGCGTCAGACCAAAGATGGCCAGCATGGCGGTGCCATAGGCCATGGCCCATGCGGTGGCGGTCATGACGGGCGCCCCCGCGACCTGCCCCTTCCAGGCAAAGTAGTTGCCGAGGGCCGAACTGAGCACGGCCAGCCCTGCCATGCCGATGCCGAGGCCTGCTGCCGCCGTCATCTCACTCCCCAGAACCTCCGAGCCCGAAAGCACGGCGACTCCGACAAGACCAAGCGCAGCGCCGCCCCAGGCCAGACGCGAGGCCCTCTGCCCGGCGATGACGCGGAACAGCGCCAGGTTGATGAAGGCCAGTCCGGCGAAAATGACGGCGACCACGGCGGAGGGCACCCGCTCTTCGGACGCATAGACGAAGCCGTAGGAGATGGCGAAGACGAAGGCTCCCTGCCCCAGCGCCGCCAGGTGCTGGGCCCGGTTCAGCCGGATCGGGCGCCGGGTGGCGAGGCAGAAGACGAACAGGGCCAGCGCCGCCAGCCCGAACCTCCAGACGATAGAGACGGTCGGGGCCACCGGGCCGAGCTGAAGGGTGATGGCGTACCAGGTCGTGCCCCAGATCAGGGCGCAAATGACGATGCCCGCAATCAGCCAGCGGGTGGCAATGGTGGTGGCAGAGGCAGCAGGCACGGGAGGAAACCATGGACGCAGGGGAAGATGCGGAGCCTTGCGCCGAATTGGTCCGCATTGCGACCCATGTCCTGCTTCTGGCGGTCACATCCGGTTCCAGCCCGTTTCAGCCGGTGAACTTTCGCTGCAACGCTTTGCCCATCCGGTCATTAGAGCCTCGAGACGGGAACTTCAGCGGGGGACAATGGACGATCCGGCACTCGTGTTGGCAGCCATCGGCGTGCTGGGAATCGGCGCCCAGTGGATCGCCTGGAAGACAGGGTGGCCCGCCATTGCCCTGATGTTGCTGGCGGGGATCATCGGCGGACCCGTCACGGGCTTCATCCGTCCCGAGGCGGTGTTCGGGCCCTTGCTGGAGCCCATCATCGCTCTCGCCGTCGCCATCATCCTGTTCGAGGGGGGGCTCAACCTCAATTTCCGCGAACTGCGCCACGCCGAGGGCGCAGTCCACCGACTGGTGTTTCTGGGCGTCCCGATCGCCTGGGGGCTCGGGGCCCTTGCCTGTTACTACGTGGCCGGCCTGGTATGGCCGGTGGCCATCCTGTTCTCGGGTATTCTGGTGGTGACCGGGCCGACCGTCATCCTGCCCCTGTTGCGGCAGACCAATCTGGCCCAGCGCCCGCGCGCCATCCTGAAATGGGAAGCGATCGTCAACGATCCGCTCGGGGCCCTGTGCGCCGTGCTCACCTATGAAGTGCTGCACCGGACCGGCGAGGGAAGCACAGTCGTTGGTGTGGTCCTGTCACTTCTGCTCGCCGCAACGATCGCCGGACTGATCGGCTGGGGCGCCGCGCGGATTGTGGCCTGGGCCTTCCCGAGGGGTTTCGTGCCCGAGTTCCTCAAGGCACCGGTTCTGTTGATCACCGTGATCGGGGTCTTCGTGGGCGCCAATATGATCCAGGAGGAGTCCGGCCTGCTGACTGTGACCGTCATGGGCGTAGCCCTGGCCAACATGAAGCTGGCCAGCTTCCGCGACTTCATGCCCTTCAAGGAGAACATCACCGTCCTGCTGGTGTCGGGTGTGTTCGTCATGCTGTCGGCCTCTCTAAATCTGGAGGTACTGCGGCAGTTCGAGTGGCGGTTCCTGGCCTTCCTTCTGGTGCTCCTTTTCCTCGTGCGTCCTGCGACCGTGCTGCTGAGTCTGGCTTTCGGCCGGGTGCCGATGCGCGAGCAACTGTTCATCGGCTGGATCGCGCCGCGGGGCATTGTGGCCGTGGCCATCAGCGGCCTGTTTGCCCTCAAGCTGGGCGAGCTGGGCTACGCTGACGGCAGCACGCTGGTGACCCTGTCGTTCGCCGTGGTCATTGCCACCATCCTCGCGCACAGCTTCACCGCCCGGCTGGCCGCCCGCTGGCTCAAGGTCACCGGATCCGGCGACAAGGGCGTGCTGATCGTAGGCACGACCCGGTGGAGCCTGTCTCTGGCCGAGCTGTTGAAGTCCCTGAACATCCCCGTCCTCATCGCCGATACCAGCTGGCAGCGCCTCGCCCCGGCCCGGCAGCGCGGCATGCCGGTCTTTCACGGAGAGATCCTGTCGGAAGTGACCGAGGATCATGTCGACATGGGCGAGTTCCAGGCCCTCGTCGCCACCACAGACAATGAGGCCTACAACGCCCTCGTCTGCAATGAACTGGCGCCCGAGCTCGGCCGCCATGCCGTGTTCCAGCTGGGCGACACCTCCGACGACAATCCGCGCGCCCTGCCCCCGGCCCTGCGCGGCCGCACCCTCTTCGCTTCCGGTCTCGGGGTTGAGGAAATCGAGCGGCGAGAGCGCGCCGGCTGGGAGTTCCGCAAGACCCGGTTGACCGAAAAATACCTTCTCGAGGACGCGCAGGCCGACCTGCCGGACGATGCAGACCTGCTGGTGCTGGTCCGCGACGGGGGCAAGCTGCACTTCTTCAGCCACGCCTCCCGGCCCAGACCGCAGGCCGGGGACACCGTGGTATCCTACGCCCCGCCGCGCGAGCCGGTCCCGGTCCGCGCACAGACATCACCGCCCCCGAAAGGAGACGAAGGCATGACCCCGCTTCCTTCGCCGTCAGGCGCATGAGATCCCCTCTCCCCCTCCTTCTGGGTGCCAGCCTGATCGTCGCGGCGTGTCAGGACCGGACGGACCCTGCGCCCAACCCTACTGCGTCGCCGGACCTCCGTAACGGTGCCGGAACGCCGCCCGAGGGCACCTCGATCATGCGCCCCGAGGTGCTGGCCGAAGCCGGGGCGGAGCCGCCCGCGCCCCTGCCCGACCCGGTCGAGGCCAGGGTCCTGTTTGGCCCGGGCGAAACACGCCTGACCGATGAGGCTCGCAACGTGCTGGACGCCCTCATCGAGGGCAAGGCGCTGACGGATGACCATTGGCACCTGACGCTTACCGGGCGCACCGACGCCAGTGGTGATCCGGAGACCAATGTGCGGGTGGCGCGGGACCGTGCCGAGTCCGTTCGCGCCCATCTGGTTGAGCAGGGCGTGGACGCAGCACGCATCAGGATCGTCGCCGCCGGAGAACCCGATCCGGCGGAACCCGTCGACAGTCCCATGCAGAACCGCCGGGTCGACATCCGTGCCGAGGCCCGTCCAGACCCGTCCTAGCCGCGCAGTTTCAGCGACTGGCGCACCTCGAGCGGGACGGAAAGGTAGATGTCCGGCGTGCCGATGCCGAGGCGCCGGCGGGCCTCGTCCAGAGGCTGGGCGAACAGGGCTTCATAGTCGAGACCGGGCAGCCAACCGGCCCGACGTCCCATCTGCCACGCCTGCCAAACTGCGCGGCGGGCCGGGACGCTGCGGTTCTCGCGCCGGATCTCCCGGGCGGCGCCCCAGCCGATAAAGGCAAAGCCGAGGCTGCCGGTCTGACCATAGGAGAAGGCCACGACACAGGCCTCGCCCAGGGCGTCCGTCTCAAAGCCCGTCAACACGTGCCAGATGTCATGCACATCGCGCAGGCGGCGCGAATACCAGACCGTCGGATGCTCGGCATCGATGAAGGGCACGACCTCGCGTTCGATCTCGGCCAGGCCATCGGCCGTGAATCCGCGGGCGTTCCGAAAGGCGCGGTAGGCAGCGCCGACCGAGCCCTCCGGGAATCGCGCCAGCCAGCTCGGGTCGTCCAGCCGGTGCGCCAGTTCCTCGCGCAGATAGGCCTGCCGTCCACCCTCGAAGGTGCGCAGCAGCTTTTGATAGCCCCGCGTGGTCGAGCGGCCGTTCAGCGCCTTCATGATCTCGAACACCTGGCTGGTGTCTTCCTTGTCGCGCACAAGTCGTCTGAAGGCCCGGAAGGCGGTCAGGGGGCGAAGGCGCTCGGCCCGGATCGGATTGAATCTGTCGATGCCGGGGATTTGTGTGGCAAGATCGCTCATGAGGACTTCCGGACAGCACGGTTGCTTTAGCATACCGTCCGGCCGTCAGGACGTCACGCGGGATCACGAACGGCCATGCTGAAGAAGAAGTCTGTCCTGCTGTCCGGCCACGCCACCTCGATCGCTCTCGAACCCGAATTCTGGGCCGTGCTGGAAGACGAGGCCCGGCGCCGGGACATCAGTGTGGCCGGCCTTCTCAAGGACATCGATGCCAGGCGCGGTCGGCGACCCCTGGCCTCCGCCTGCCGGGTCCAGGCCCTCGCATGGGCATCGAGACCCGAACCTCGCGCACAGCCGGAGTAACGCTGTTCGCAATAGGGTTTGACTCACCCGTCAAGGGGATCATGGTGAGGGTTCCAGCACAGGATCTCACCCGATGAAGCTTGATAATCGCGTCGTGCCCGCCGTCATCGTTGCCGGAATTCTGGCGCTCGGCCTGGTCGGGGCCGGGGCCCTGATCGGCCAGGGCGTGGTCAATGCCCGTGTCGGGGACCGGGTGGTCACGGTGCGGGGCCTTTCGGAGAGAGACGTGGAGGCCGATCTGGCCATCCTGCCGATCCGCTTCACCGCGACGGGCGACATTCTCTCAGAGGTTCAGGGCCGGATCGATGCGGACCTTGCGACCGTGCGGCAGTTCCTGACAGCCCAGGGCTACCCTGCGGAGGCCGTCACCCTCGGCCGGCTCGAGGTCACCGACATGCAGTCGCGGGAATACGGCGGCCAGACCAACGGCCCGCGGTTCATACTGGCGCAGACCGTCATTGTGCGGACAACCGATGTCGCGCGGGTCCAGACGACGACCCGGTCGCTGAACGATCTGGTACGCCAGGGCGTGGTCATCCAGGACTTCAACGGGCCGACCTATGTCTTCACCCGTCTCAATGACGTTCGCCCCGAGATGATCGCGGAAGCGACAGCCTCTGCCCGCACCGGTGCCGAGCAGTTCGCACGGGACTCCGGCTCCGCGCTGGGTCCGATCCGCGAGGCCACCCAGGGCTCGTTCCAGATCCTGTCGCGCGATGAGATCGGCGACGAGAGCCAGTCTCCCGACAAGAAGGTGCGGGTGGTGACGACCGTCCGCTACAGCCTGCGCTAGGCCGTAGCGAACGGCCGGTCACACCGGCTTACTCGGCCGGGGCGGGCGTGGGGACGTCCGGGGCCGATACTTCAGGCAGGTTCACATCGACATCGACATTCTTGTCCTGCGTGCCCATGCCGCCTGTGAAGACGAAATAGGCGACAATCGCCAGAACGACGACGACCCCGCCGACGATGAAGGCCAGGCCCGCGTTACCGCCGCCATTGCCACCCGTATTGTTCGATTGATCGGACATATCTTCCTCCGGTTGAGCCTGACGTCCCAAACGGGGGCGAACGGCACAGGTTCCCGGTTGCATGGCCTTGATGCGCACGGTGGCCTTGGCGCGCGCCGGTTCCTATTATGTTTCCCCCATGTCCGACTCGCTCCCCCTCTCGCCCCGAATTTCCGATCTCGCGCGCGCGCCCTCGCCCCTGCCTGATTATCTGCAGGGCCTGAATCCCGAGCAGCGCGAAGCGGTCGAGACGACCGAAGGGCCGGTGCTGGTGCTGGCCGGAGCGGGCACGGGCAAGACGCGGGTGCTGACCACGCGGCTGGCCCACATCCTCGCCACCGGCAAGGCGCGCCCGTGGGAGCTGCTGGCTGTCACCTTCACCAACAAGGCGGCGCGCGAGATGCGCGAGCGGATCACCCATCTGATCGGACCGTCGGCCGAGGGGCTGCGCTGGCTGGGCACCTTCCACTCCATCGCCGCCCAGATCCTGAGGCGTCATGCAGAGCTGGTGGGCCTGCGCTCCAGCTTCACCATCCTCGACACCGATGATCAGGAACGGCTCCTGAAGCAGCTGATGGAGGCCGAGGGCATCGACACCAAACGATGGACCCCGCGCACGCTGGCCAGCCTTGTCGACCACTGGAAGAACCGCGGCTGGACGCCCGCCAAACTGCCCGCGACCGAGGACTTCGCCGACGGCAAGGCGAAGTCCCTCTATGCCGCCTATCAGAGCCGCCTGCAGACGCTGAACGCCTGCGACTTCGGCGACCTGCTGCTGCACAACCTCACGATCCTGTCTGAACATTCGGATATTGCAGAGGAATACCGGAGAAGGTTCCGCTACATCCTGGTCGACGAATATCAGGACACCAATGTCGCCCAGTACCTGTGGCTGAGGCTGCTGACGTCGTCGACCGGCAATGTCTGCTGCGTGGGCGATGACGACCAGTCGATCTATGGCTGGCGCGGGGCGGAGGTGGACAACATCCTGCGGTTCGAGCGCGATTTTCCGGGCGCCAGGCTGGTGCGACTGGAGCGGAACTACCGGTCGACCGGCAATATCCTCGGCGCGGCCTCGGGCCTGATCGCGGGCAACCGCGGTCGACTGGGCAAGACCCTGTGGACCGAGGACGACGGTGGCGACAAGGTCCGCGTGCGCGGGGTGTGGGACGGCGAGGCCGAGGCCCGGCTGATCGCCGACGAGATTGAAACCGCGCGCTCCACCGGCATGAAATACAAGGACATGGCGGTTCTTGTTCGCGCGTCATTTCAGATGCGGGCGTTCGAGGAACGCTTTGTCATGCTGGCCATCCCCTACACCGTCATCGGTGGACCCCGCTTCTTCGAGCGAGCCGAGATCCGCGATGCCCACGCCTATCTGCGCCTGATCCAGTCCGAGGACGACGACCTGGCCTTCGAGCGCATCGTCAATGTGCCCAAACGCGGCATCGGCGATACCTCGGTACAGAAAATCCTGCAGCTGGCGCGCACGGCGGGGGTTTCCGCCATGACCGCGGTTCATCGCCTGATCGAGACGGACGAGCTGCAGGCCCGCACCCGGACCGCACTCGCCGGGTTCGCCCGTGACCTGCACCGCTGGCGTACCCTCGCCGCCGACACGCCCCACCCCCAGCTGGCCGAAATCGTGCTGGAGGAAAGCGGCTATACCGACATGCAGAAGGCCGACCGCCTGACGGGCCAGACCCGGCTGGATAACCTCAAGGAGCTGGTCCAGGCCATGCAGGGGTTCGATACCCTTCAGGCGTATCTGGAGCATGTGTCGCTGGTGATGGATATGGAGCGGGCCTCGGGCGACGACTCCGTCCAGATCATGACCCTGCATGGCGCCAAGGGGCTGGAGTTCCCGCTGGTCTTCCTGCCCGGCTGGGAGGAAGGCGTCTTCCCCAGCCAGCGCAGCATCGACGAGAAGGGCGAGAAGGGGCTCGAGGAGGAACGCCGCCTCGCCTATGTCGGCCTGACCCGCGCGCGCCGCGATGCCCGGATCAGCTTTGCCGCCAATCGCCTGGTCTATGGTCGCTGGACCGCCCAGATGCCCAGCCGCTTCGTCGACGAACTGCCCATCGATCACGTCCAGCCGGAAAGCGAGACCGGCTATTACGGCGCCGCCCCCAGCGCCCGTCAGGTGCAGGACCGCTGGTCCGAGGGCACGACCTTTGGCGGCGGCTATGACAGCCCGGGCTGGAAGCGCGCCCAGCAGCGGACGTCGACCGGTTCCGCCTTGCGCACCCCGCCCATCGAGGGTGTCGCCCGCCGCGTCGACAGCCCGGCGACCGCCGCTCCATCAGGCCAATGGGTCCGGGGCGAACGCGTATTTCACCAGAAGTTCGGATACGGCCGCATTCAGGGCATTGAGGGCAACAAGCTACGCGTCGCCTTCGACAAGGCCGGGGAAAAGAAGGTCATCGACAGTTTCGTCGAGAAGGCCTGAGCGCCCGCCCTTCCAACCCTTCGTTAACGCCGAGCGCGCACCTTCCGTCCGTGCGCCCGGTCCTCACAGAATCAGCTCCCGCACCGCCCCTGTGGGAACAGGTGGCGGCCGGATTCGTCATCGTCATGCTCACCGGCGCGCTGATCGGTCCGGTGTTCGCGCCGACGCAGGAGGAAACGCCGATCCTGCGGCTGGTCTGGCTGCCGGTCTATGCCATCACCCTGACCCTGATCCTGAGTCGGCCGGGGCGCATGGCCTCGGCCTGGCCGGCATGGCTGCTGGTCGGGGCCATGACCCTTCTGGCCCTCGCCTCGCGCTACTGGTCCATCGATCCGGAAGTGACAGACCGGCGCGTGATTGCCCTGTTCATGACCAGCGCCTTTGCCGTCTATCTGGGCGCAACCTTCCTCGGTTCGCACCTGCCGCGTCTGCTGATGCATACCGGGCTCGCCATGGCTGTCGGGAGTCTGGTGATGGTTCTGGCCTTTCCGTCCATCGGCATTCACCAGGCCGAGAATGCCGGCCTCTGGCGCGGGCTCTGGTACGAAAAGAACCAGATGGGGATCGTCATGGTCGCCACCGCCGTGGCGGCCGCCGCCGTGCTTGCGTCCGGCGACAGCCCCGGTCGGGGACACCGGGTTGCCCTCCTGACACTGGTCCTCAGCATTGGTCTGATGCTGGGCACCCAGTCCAAGACATCCCTGCTGTGCCTCCTCGTGGGCCTCGGAACGGTCGGCGGCCTCTGGGTGATGCGGCGGGGCGGCCCGGCCCTGTCCGTCGTCGCCGTCTGGGCGGCGATCACGGCCGCAGGGATCGCCGCCTGGGTCTGGACGGACAATTCCGCCTTCATCCTTGAATTGCTGGGCAAGGACCCGACCCTGACCGGACGGACGGACATCTGGGAAAGCCTCATGCGGCGCGTCGCCGAGCGGCCGTGGACCGGATTCGGCTACAGCGCCTTCTGGGGCAAGGAGTCCGTGCCTGCCCATTACGTCCGGCTGGAAACCGGCTGGCTGGTACCGTCAGCCCATAATGGCTGGATCGACCTGCTGGTCCAGGTCGGTTGGCCCGGCACCGTCATGGTCGGTGCGGTCATGACCCTCACCCTCGGGGTGCTCTTGGCGCGCCTCGGCGGACAGGGGTTCCGCGAGGGCGGATTCTCGCTGGCCTATCTCATGGTATTCGCGGTTCTGAGCGCCTCAGAAAGCGTCCTGCTCAGTCATGCCAACCTGCCCTGGGCCCTTTTCCTCGCCCTCATGACCCGCAGCCTGACCCCCGATCCGATGCCGCGGCGCCACACCACCACAGTTCCGCTTGCCCGACGCCGTAGAGGGGCCTACCTGACCTCCCCTCGAATCGTTCCAGACTGAGGTCATGCCCTCTTCGCCCTCGCCGTCCCTGTTCGATCTGCCCGATCCCGAGCCTGAAAAGCCCGCGGCTGAGTCCTCGCGCCCGGCGGTGGCCCCCGTCGCAGCCGTCAGGCCCGCCGAGCCCGTACAGGCACCTGCAGGGACGACGGGGTATTCCGCCTCCTCGATCGAGG